>Ga0335083_10000047_pt1 | contig 212118 bp, 161 predicted proteins | sample Lox_Sample_42_FD_206716 | JGI IMG/M metagenome (GOLD analysis project Ga0335083, IMG submission 206716) | Soil microbial communities from Loxahatchee National Wildlife Refuge, Florida, United States - Lox_Sample_4.2 | ecosystem: Environmental > Terrestrial > Soil > Wetlands | place: USA... | reverse complement strand
CGTTCCCAAATACCTGCACAGTGCTAATCTTCTTCATCGCCGGTCTCCTTTTTTCTTGTGCCTCGAGCACGTCGAACATTGGGAGCGTATCGCATCCCGCTAGGAGACCGGCCTTCTCATCCCATCTAGTAAACGCGCTTTTCGTAGAGGTAGTGTCGAACAAGCCGGTCGGAAGGCTTTCATTATGGTGATCAGTTTCATGGTATTCAACGCGAAATAGCGGTTGCACAATAGTTGCACAAATGCTCCCAAACAGGGGCTCTTTGCCCAACAATGAGGCAACTCATCCGAACGTAAGCTATTGATTCCGAACAACAGCGTGTGGAATCGGGAATTTGCTAAACCGTTGTAGGGGCCAAAACTCCTACCGGGGGTTCGAATCCCCCCCTCTCCGCCAGATTCCCCGTAACTGCATCTAGCGCCGAGACTTGCAGACCTCTCGCGAAACAAAACTTCTATGTCATTTGCATTCTTCCGAGCCTCCCGGGTTGCACCGTAGGTGCACATCTCGTTTCCAGCATCCTGATTGCATTTGCTGAGTTTCCACTGGGCACTTCTCCGGGATGTGCATCCACGCCACGAGACTTGCACAGCTTGGAGAATATTGGATTGCCTCTTTCGAAACTGTCGGCTTGCAAAGATTTGTGGCAAGGAGGCGGGAATGTTCGTCTGGTACACCTTTGGAGATTAATTCGCTCGGGTACCATTGCAACGGCATCCACACCGGGCGCGTCCAGATTCACTGGGCCGCCGTGTTCAATTTCAAGGGTGATCCTTGCACGCGCACGACGTGATGAAGCACCACGCGAATCCCAGGCAAACAGAACTCAACAGCAGGTACAACATGGGCAGCTTCCACATCCGCGAGATTATTCCGTCTTGGAAAGCGGCCAGGAGCCGTTGCATCGAGTGCAGAATGCAAACGGGAAATCAATCTGGGAGGCACGCATGGGCCAAAACGATTCTTGAACGAACTTCCCGATTCAAAGCAGGTTTGGCGAGAGTGATCCTCCAAGTAATTTGAGATTTAGGAGTTCCTCAGAGAAATTTATTAGGGCTAACGGAAATCATAGCCTGCTCTGAGTTCACACCGGAAATCCTTCACCTGGTTCTTCTCTTCACGCACTTGGCAGTCGGCCCAACTCAAGATGGGTCTCGGACCAAGCGGGAACACCATGGGGGTCCCGTTGATGTCTGCTTCGATGCTTGGTCCGACGGCGCTTGCCGGTAGGGTAAAGCTCACCGAACGCCCGAAAATCGCGGGATAAATCTGCCGGACAACATTTTCCAGTTGCGACCGAAAGACTTCCGCCTGCAAGAGAAATGTGGTCGTATCGGACCAATTTCGAACACTCACGCCCATGGTGCGACCATCGTGCGACAGAGAATCGTCCTCGACCCTGGTGAAAGGGCATGGTCCTGCGATGCAGGTAACCCGGGCATCCCGAAACACGTTTCCTTGGCCGGCATCGATGGAGGCAGACGCGATCTGCGCCTTCCACTTCCCGTCCAGCGAACACGGCTGGCGTTTGTTGCAGGGGACATTTCCCGTATTAACAATTTGAAACGTTTTCGCCGCGCTGCCGATATTCTCGGTCCGTGAAATCTCGCTAGAATATCGCACCCGCACGTTAGTCACGGCGATCTCCGCTTCGTTCAGAGTGGCTTCCTCCTCGCCGTGAAGCGGAATCATACGGACAACGTAAATATTGGAATTCAGCGGTTCTTCGGTATCCACAGGCTGGTAGTCCGGGTGGCGGAACGCGAGGTGGATCAACTGGCCGAGTTTCACACCAGGACGCATCGTCAGACTGAAGTGCCCTGCGAAATCAGATTTGGTGGATTGCGTTGCCGATCCGTCTTTGGAAATTACTTCCACATTCGCAATCGGGGATTGCTTCCGCGGGTCGAAATTCTGGGTGATGACAGCTCCGCTGATGCGCATGGGCATATGGCGACGCCGGTACAGGCGTAATCCCGCGTAAGTGACGGCCGCTATTGCCACGAGCGCCAAAACGGCGAGACCCCAGGCACCGAGTTTTTTGGCACCCATCATGATAGAAATTCAAGTTACCTGTTGCGGTGTTTCAATTCAAGAATTACTCGTCTGTATAATCGAATTGAGTCTTACAATGTCGAAATTGGATTTCTCCGAGAATCGTTCGCGCCGAGTGTGGCTAACGCGGCTTGCCCGTGTGGGTCTCGGCTTCCCGCTGCTCTCGCTTAGCGGATTGGTGGCGGATGGAGACCCGCGGCAGGGGCACGCTCCTTTTGCCCAGAGGCCCACTTCCCCGTTTTCGGATCAGGATGACGCACTTCTCGAAGAAATCGAGCAGGCCAGCTTCCGGTATTTCTGGACCCAGGCCCACCCGGAGACGGGCATGGTTCTGGACCGATGCGATGCACGAAATCCGGCCACGAACGATCTCGGCAGCATCGCCGCAACAGGGTTCGGCCTCACCGCCATGTGTATCGGCGACAAGCGCGGCTACATTTCCCATGAAGCCGCCCAGGACCGCGTGTTGAATACGCTGCGATTTCTATGGAAGAAGCTCCCCAATCATCGCGGTTTTTTCTACCACTTCGCGAACATAAACACGGGAGAAAGGCTCTGGGACTCCGAAGTATCTTCTATAGATACCTCTATTCTGCTGTGCGGTGTGCTTACCTGTCGGCAACATTTTGCCCACTCGGAGATCAGCAAGCTCGCGCTGGAAATTTTCAGCCGCGTGGATTGGAAGTGGCTCTCAGAGGATACGCCGATTTTATCCCATGGCTGGACTCCCGAGGGCGGCTTCCTGCAATACCGCTGGGGCGATTACAGCGAATTGATGATGATGTACCTGTTGGGACTCGGCTCTGGGACGCATCCACTGCCCCCGGAAGCGTGGAACGCATGGAAGCGGGTCACATTTGAATATGATGGCATTCGTTATATCGGATCGTTCGCCCCGCTGTTCGTTCACCAGTATTCGCAAGCCTGGTTTGATTTTCGGGGGAAGCGCGATCACTACGCGAACTACTTCCAGAATTCCATTCTCGCGACGGAGGCACACAGGCGTTTTTGCCTTGATCTGGCATCACAGTTTCCCGACTACAGCGACGATTTGTGGGGCATCACGGCGTCAGATTCAAAGAATGGGTATGTCGCCTGGGGCGGACCGCCGCAACGAGGCTCGATCGACGGAACGGTAGTGCCGTGTGCAACCGCGGGTTCCTTGCCCTTCCTCCCGGAAGCAACGATGCGCGTACAGCGCTATATGAGGCAACACTACGGCTCCAAGGCTTGGACGCAATTCGGATTGGTGGATGCTTTCAACCCGCTGACGAACTGGTACGATCCGGACGTTGTGGGGATCGACGTGGGAATCTCGATGGTAATGGCGGAAAACGCGCGGACATCGTTTGTCTGGAACACGTTTATGAAGAATTTGGAGGCAAAGCGCGGTATGGACCGAGCGGGTTTCAAGCCGGAGAAAGCAACGTCGTCCGGCGTAACGCCAAAGGCCCCGGTGCAATTGCCACCGCGCTGAACGCCTTCACTGAATTTCAAGCAGAGCAAGCCCTTGCGGCGGCAGTCGGAGGGTAATCTTGCCGTCTTGAAGCGGTACTTCCTCTGGCGCAGGGAGGGAAGCGGCTTGCCGCAACTCCTGGAGTTGTTTCTCGGTCGGATACCGCGGCTTGCCCATGCTACTGTACAAGGCCAGAAGCGAGCCGTGAGTTTCGTCCAAACGCGCGACGTTCGCCCGGTGTTTCCCCCTTAGCCCTGTGAGAGCGATGGTTACGTCCTCTGTGGTGCCGTGCTCTTCCGGCAGATAGAGATTCCAAACCGCAATTTCGAGCTTGCCGTCCGATTTTCTTGTCGCCAACGCCGAAGTTGAATCAACCGGCAGGCGCTGTTCGCCCAATTGATGCAGCAGTTTGAATGCGTTGAAAGCAGGCTTCGGCAGATTGCCCGCAGCCATGAGTCCGTAGCCCCCGTAAAACGGCCGCTTCACCACGCCCTGCTCTTCAAACACGTCGGAAAACGCCCAATACGCCAGGATATCCACCAGGCCGTCGCATTGCCGGATTGTGTCGGCAAGCCAGGGTCCCATGAATACGGCGTCGGTCACATCCGGTTCGTTCTTGTAACTGGCATTGTATTCGCTGAAAATTAGCGGCACGTCGGGCCGTGGAGAGTTCTTCACTTCATCGTGAACCTTCTTGACAGCGCGGCAGACCATCGCCGTACGCGGAATCGTCTCCTCCGTCCCAAAGACGTCGTGCGCGGAGTCATTGGCATAGACGTGCGTGGAAATAAAATCGTACGGGATATGGTTCGCCGTCGCATGGGCGATGAACGCGCTGACCCACGCTGCCTGTGCCGTCGCTGGTCCACCAACGCGGAGCTGTGGACCGACTTTCTTCAATGCGAGCGCCGTGTGGTCGTAAAGTTCCCAATAGGTAGATTGCTTTGGATCCCCAGCCCAGAAATCCAGGTTCGGCTCGTTCCAGACCTCGAAATACCATTGCGAGACTTCCCCGATTCCGTAGCGCTCCACCAGGTGCTGGGCGAATTGCGTGATCAGCTCGTCCCACTTGTCCCAATCCTTAGGAGGCGAGACAATGGGGCGATACCAGAAAGGCTGATAGATCTCCCGCGCCGCTAGCTGCTTTGGCATGAAGCTTAATTCGACAAACGGCCGGACCCCCGCCTCGAGCAGTCCGTCGTAAATCTGGTCCACGTAGGAAAAGTTATAAACAGTCTTGCCGTCCGCCTCGTCGTAAACGCCTACTTCGTCATCCAAGATGGCGTGAAACCTGATGTACTCGAAATCTGTCGCGGCTTTCACGGCCCTTAAGTCCTGCCGGTAACTTTCCCGCAACGAAAGAACGGCTCTTCCCGAGCCGAACATCCGCTCCCAGTAGTGGGGAAAGGGGGTCGCTTTTGCGGTGGTATCCACTTGAATAGTTTCACTACGGGTCTGAGCAGGGCTCTGCGTGGGTAAGCACATTGCACTCGCGAGCCCGAGCGCAAGGGGAAGCATCCAGCGAGAAACTCGATTAGGATTGGTCAAGATCTGGCTCCGGAGTTCAGCAGTTCAAGTTAAGACTGTACGGCACGCGAGCAATCTGCGTCACGCGACATCTTTGGGAGTAGGCCGGGCTTGCAGCCCTCCTACACAGAGTTTGTCCTCAGTTACGTTGGTTCTGGTACTAGGTCGCCAACTGTCTGACCATGAAGAATTTACGTGTTTTTCCAAAAATTTCAGATGCTCGGACATAATCCTCTGCTAACCCTACAGTAATCAACAGTTTCCTTTGGAAGCCGATTTGCTCACCTTTTATGCAGCTGTACTCGGGAAGAGGAAAAACTCCGTATGCGTACTCTGAAAGCAATCTTCGCCGCAGCCCTGATCGCTCTCGCTCTGGTCGGTTTGCTCGCCACGAACGCCATTGCCAGCGTCGCGCAGACATTCTGCATGATTTCCGTAGTAGTTTTTGCAGGCACCTCCCTGTTCGGCCTGGCCGCCAAGTTGCGCGCTTAAAGCTACCCGATCGCCGGCCAAGTGCTACCCTGTGGGCTAGCCAAAACCCGGTCCGTCCACTATTTTGGAAGTCTAAACGTGACCCCAAGCCCCATCCCATCGCCTCGCCACAACTTCAAAGAATCCTGGACGAAACGTCTGAAGGCACTGCGGGACGTTCCCGCGATCGTTTTGCTCGTCTGGGAATCGGGCCCAAGTGTCGTCACATGGGGCCTCATTCTGCGCGTACTCACTGCGTTGAGTCCGCTGGGGCTTCTCGCTGTTGCCCGAATCATTCTTGACGGAGTCGTCTCGTTTATTTCGCATGGCGGGCCGTTACGCCCCCATTTCTGGTGGTGGGTCGGGCTGGAGTTCGCGATTGCCGCAGTCACCATGTTACTCACCCGCGCGACCGACTTCACCGATGCGCTTCTGGCCGACCGCTACGTAAAGCATATCAGCGTGCGCCTGATGAAGCAGGCGTCCTCGCTCGATCTTGCTACATACGAGGATCCGGGTTTCCACGACAAGCTGGAACGCGCGCGAGTGCAGGCCACCGACCGCCTGTTGCTGATTCAACAGCTTGGCCGTTTGTTGCAGCAGGTGATCGCCACAATAGCGTTGGCGGCTGGCATCGTCGTATTCATGCCCTGGCTGCTGCTGTTGCTGCTGGTCTGCGTAGTTCCTGCTTTCCTCTGGGAAAGCCATTTTGCTTTCCTCGGTTACAACCTCGCTTTCCGCCAGACTCCGGCGAAGCGTGAGATGGATTACCTCAGATTTCTGGGTGTGAGTAAGGAAAGCGCGAAAGAACTCAAGGTTTTTGGCCTGAACAACTACCTGACTAGCCGGTTTGCCTCGCTCGCCGATCAGATTTTCTTGGAAAATGTCGGTCTCGCGCGTCGGCGCTTCTTTGCTGGATCGTTTCTCTCGGTGTTTAGTACCGCAGGGTATTACGGCGCTTATGCCTATGTGGTGTACGAAGCGCTGCACAGCCGCATTTCCGTCGGCACGCTTCAGTTCCTGGCGGGGGCCATCGCCGGGGCCAGCTTGAACCTGCAATCCATCTTCTCGACGTTCTCGGGCATTGCCGACCAAGCGCTTTTCCTGAGCGACTTGATCAGCTTTCTGGAGCTCAAGCCGCGCATTCATTCCAACGCTGGCGGACCACCATGCCCGCGGCCTATCCATTCGGGAATTGAGTTCCGCAACGTGTCTTTTGTTTACCCCGGCACGCAACGCGCGGTCCTCCACAACCTCAACCTGCGATTTAACCAGAACGAGCGCGTGGCGCTTATCGGCGAAAACGGGCAAGGGAAGACGACCATCGTCAAACTCTTGACGCGACTCTACGATCCCAGCGAAGGAGCGATCCTGCTGGACGGTGTCGATCTCCGTGAATACGACCTAGACGATTACACCAGCCAGGTCGCGGTGATCTTTCAGGACTTCGTGCGGTATGACATGACGGCGATGGAAAACATCGGCATCGGGCGTGTTTCCAAACTACAAAGCGTGCAGGACATTATCGCCGCCGCGCAAAAGAGCCGCGCGGATGAGGTCGTAGGGAAACTCCAGTTAGGCTATCAACAGATGCTTGGCCGCCGCTTCGATGGAGGCGTCGACCTGTCGGGGGGCGAGTGGCAGAAAGTCGCGCTGGCGCGCGCTTACTTGCGTGACGCGCAAATCCTGATTCTCGATGAGCCCACGGCTTCTCTAGATGCCAAGTCCGAGCAGCAGGTATTCCAGCAATTTGCCGAACTTACCCAGAATAAGCTTTCGCTCCTGATCTCACACCGGTTCTCGACTGTACGAATGGCTGACCGTATACTCGTCCTCGAAGACGGCTGCATTGTCGAAGAAGGCCATCACACACAATTGATGGCTCGCGATGGCAAGTACGCCGAGATGTTTGAAATGCAGGCCTCGAACTACAGATAAGGGGACCCATCGATGTCGGCTTCCTCCGATCGATCCGGCGAATCGGTGCCCGCCTCCGCGCCGTCCGGCTACTCATTTCCGGATGATGCGTCGGAAGCGCGGCTGCGAGTCTCCGCGACAAATGGGGGGTCGGCTTCCGAGTGCCTTGCCCAAGCACGGAACCACGCCAAAAATTGGGCATTCGCAGGTCATGCGGACAAATGGCCGAAGCTGTTTCAAAGTCTTCTCAGCGCTAAACGCACGTTGGAGCAAACGTATCGTCCGCAGAAGTCCCCGTCCGGTACTTCACCAGCTCTGCGAAAGGAACTGTTTCCGTTTCGGATTCTGCTTCACAACGCTTTGATCGCTGCGGAGAATGTGTTGCGCGGTTCGCGGCACATCCCGCAGATACTCGAACGCGGTGAGCGCGTTCCGCGCGCCTACCTGATTGCGAAGAGCTATCTCACGGCGACTTCATGGGCCTTCGATGAAGAGTCTTTCGTGGGATACACGCAATCCCTGCAGGTGGAGCAAGCTCTGGAAATTGCCGAGATATGGCTTCTGAGCCCGATGCTGCAGTTTTGCTTGCTTCAGCAGTTCGCATCGGAGATCCAAGACATCTCCTCTGAACTCGATTCCGAAACGCGTCGGCGCTTGAGCGCTCACTGCGCTACGTTGACTCGCATTCGCCAGGCGGAGTGGCTTGTAGCGTTCTCCACGCTCAGCATCACGGAAAACATACTTCTCGCCGACCCCGCGGGCGCGTATGCGGCGATGGACCTTGAAAGTAGAACTGCTTACCGGCGGGCTGTCCAGGAACTCGGGCGGAATTCAGGGTGCTCCGAAGAGCAGATTGCGCGGCTGGCGGTAAGTCTCGCACAAGAAGCCTGCGAGGCGGGAAAGCCCGGTTCTCGCGATTCCATACGTTTCACTCACGTTGGCTACTACCTCGTTTCGGCCGGTAGAGATTTGCTTGAAAGACGGATCGGCTACCGGCCTACGGGAGTCGCGTACCTTCGTCGGGTGCTGCTGGGGGCGCCGGACCTCTATTATTTCCTCGGCGTGGAGTGCGCCCTGTTCAGCGTCATGGTTTTCCTGCTGAGCGCGGTCCAGGGAGGAATCCCTCTCATTGCCGCATCGCTGCTCTTACTGCTGCCGTGTAGCCAGGCCGCCTTGGAAACTATCAACCAACTTTTTCGAATTCTCGTTCCTCCGCGGCACATTCCGCGGATGGACTTCGACACGGGTATTCCCGACGAGTTTGCCACGGTGGTTGCCGTTCCGGCGCTTCTGATCACGAAGGAACAGGTCGAGCATTTGGTTCGGTCGCTGGAGATCCGATATCTCGGCAATACCGATGACAACCTGTACTTCGCTCTGCTAACCGATCCACCAGATTCGGCCACGGCATTCGACGAAAAGGATGAATTGGCCTCTTTTTGTTCCGGGTTGATCGAGACGCTGAATCAGAAATACGGCTGTGACGGTCAGGACCGGTTCTTTCATTTGCACCGCAACCGCACATTCAACGCCAGGGAAAATACCTGGATGGGCTGGGAGCGGAAACGCGGCAAGCTGCTGGATCTCAACGAATTTATCCTTGGCAGAGAGGACAAATTCCCTATAAAGGCCGGCCGCGTTTCGCAACTCCGCAGCGTGAAGTATGTCATTACTCTCGATGCCGACACACAATTGCCTCGCGGGACAGCCAGGCGTCTCGTCGGCGCCATGGTGCATCCACTGAACCGGGCGGTCCTGGATTCGCGAACACAGACCGTAACGGCGGGATACGGGATTCTGCAGCCACGGATCGGGATCAGCGTGCAGTCCGTCAATCGCTCGCGTCTTGCTTATATCTATTCTGGGGAGACGGGGCTCGACATCTACTCGCACGCCGTCTCTGATGTGTATCAGGATCTTTTCGGGGAAGCAATCTTCACCGGGAAAGGCATCTATGATGTGCAAGTCTTTCATCAAGTGCTCAAGAATCGATTTCCATCCAATGCCATCCTGAGCCACGACCTTATCGAAGGTGTCTACGCGCGAACGGGCTTGGCCAGCGAACTCGAGCTCGTTGATGACTATCCGTCCCACTTCAGCGCCTATAGCCGCCGTAAGCATCGCTGGATCCGTGGAGACTGGCAAATCCTGAAGTGGCTGTTTTCGCGGGTTCCCGACGGCGAGGGGAATCGCGTTCCCAATCCGCTGAGTCTGATTTCACGGTGGAAGATCCTGGACAATCTGCGCCGGAGCGTCATCGAAGCGGCCACGTTCGCGCTGATGCTGGCCTGCTGGTTTTACCTGCCGGGCTCGCCGGTTCTCTGGACCATCGCGGTGGTTGCGATGCTCTTGATTCCCGCATACTTCCAGGCATTTCTTACCGCCATTCGACAACACGCACCAGCGCACCCGCGGGGTGCGCTGCTCCAGGCGATCAGCGATTTCGCCACGGCGCAGGTGAACGTTCTGGTCTTTCTAGCGTTTCTCCCGCATCAGGCGTTGGTCACGCTGGACGCGATTGCGCGAACGCTGTTTCGCTTGACGGTAACGCACCAAAAGTTGCTTGAGTGGGAAACCGCCGCACAGTCGGAAATGGATCAACGCGGAAAGGCTCCTGCTGACCGGTATCTGAAACTTGCCCCGGTACTCACCATGTTGATTGCCGCGTGCATCTACGTATTCCGCCCAGACTCGCTTCCAGCTGCAGCGCCTATCTTGTTTCTTTGGCTGCTCGCCAATCCAGCAGCCAAATGGCTGGACCGGCCCTTGCGGCCGAGCGGAGGTGCGCTCACATTTTCCGATCGGAAGTTCCTGCGCCAGGCGGCATGGAAGACCTGGCGCTTTTTCCGCCAGTACTCGACCGCGGAAGCGAACTGGCTCATCCCAGACAACGTTCAAGGGCAGGACCTGCAAGTGGCTCACCGGATCTCCACTACCAATCTCGGGGTACTGTTCAATTCGCAACTCGCGGCGACTCTTGGCGGCTTGCAAACCGTTCCACAATTCGCGGCACATGCGGCGCGAACAATGGCCTCCGTAAAACGATTGCCCCGTTTTCATGGCCATTTGGCGAACTGGTACGACACCGTGTCGCTGGAACCCCTGGAGCCCGTGTTTATTTCTAGCGTGGACAATGGCAATCTAGCATGTTGTTTGTGGACCCTGAAACACGGCGTGGCCGCCCTGCTGGAGCGTCCGCTTTTTCACCCTGAGCTTTTCCAATCTATCCTCGACTTGCTCGACCTCTGCACCGGGTCCATGCATCAAGGGAGATACTCTCCCGAATATCTGGATGCGCTGGAGAAAATTAAGCTCGAGACCGGCAGATTGGGAACAAACGCCAAATTGTGGTGCCGCGCCGCTCCCGGTTTTCTGGATCAGTTAGGCCTGATAAATGCGGTCCCTCCCGCCTACAGTCAGAGCGACGCTGCCTGGTGGATTGAAGAGGTCAGCCTGCAGCTTCAGTCCGTGCAGCAGATGGCGCACGATTTTGCCCCGTGGCTACTGCCGCAATTTGACGGAGCTCAATCGGCGCTCCCAAACCTGTTTGCTAAAGAATACTTCGCTGATCCGGCGTTAAGTTCTTTACATACCGCCTATTCGGAAATTGAGGAGATACGCGCCACGCAAAGCTTCTCCCGGCTGCAATCCATGGTGCCCGAGGCTTCACGACGGTTGGAGGAACTTCGAGCTGTCCTTCTGGGGCTTGTAGCGGACGCGGATTCTCTGGTCGAGGAGATGGATTTTGGGCTCTTTTATGACAAACATCGCCATGCAATTTCGGTAGGATATTCCGTCGCTGAGTCCAAGCGGATCGAGGCGAGTTACGACTTGCTCGCGTCCGAGGCTCGCAGCGCTGTATTCATCGGGATCGCCAAGAATGAACTCCCGCAGGAAGCCTGGTTCCAACTCAGCCGCATGCACACACATTATATTGGCCATGACGTCCTCGTCTCCTGGACGGGCACTCTGTTTGAGTACCTCATGCCGGCGCTCTGGCTGAAGCACTTTCCCAACACGCTCATCGAAAACAGCCTCCAAAGTGCAATCGAATGCCAACGCGCCTATGCGTCTGCTTACCGCGTTCCTTGGGGCATCTCCGAAGGTGCCTGCCCTCCCAAGCTCGCAGGGAAACCTTACGACTATCAGGCATTCGGGTTGCCGCAATTGGCGTTGAGCGCGGAGGCTTCACGGCGCATTGTCATTACTCCGTACGCCGGGGCTCTGGCGCTGAATGTCGAACCTGGCCGTGCGATGCAGAATCTCCGGGACATGGCAGAGCGCGGTTGGATGGGCCGTTATGGCTTCTACGAATCCGTGGAATTCCACCCTGGCGCGGTTGTAAAGTCCGCCGGATCGTTCGAAATCGTCCATGCCTGGATGGCCCACCATCAGGGGATGATCCTGCTGTCCATCTGCAACGCGCTGGATGATTCTATCCTCTCCGCCCTCTTTCACAGAGACGTAAGAGTGGAAGCCGCCGAGCGGCTCTTGCATGAACTACCCCTCTCACCTCACGACCGGGAAGTTTCGAAACAAACTCCGCTGGGAGATGCTAGTGCTGTGTTCGATTAGGGCCTTCGTCAAATTCCCTCAAATACCGTCTGACGGTTGCGCTCAAACAATCCTTGCCCTCGGAAGGAGAAACGACGAAATAAAATTCGCAGAGTCAAGGGTGCGGGGCCTTTCCTAAGTCTTGGAAAAGGTTTATAAATGAACAAGTCATGGAGATTCCAAGTGATTAGAGATCCGAAGGGACTTGTCGTTGTTACCGGAGCGGGAGGCTTCATCGGTGGGAGCCTGGTGGCCCGGCTTCGCTCGGCGGGATGCCAACATATTCGCGCCGTGGACGTCAAGCCGCTTGCGGAGTGGTACCAGAAATTTGACGATGTCGAGAACCTGATTCTGGACCTCAACCAGAAACAGAATTGTGACGTCGCGGCTCGTGGAGCTTCCGATATCTACAATCTCGCTGCCAACATGGGCGGAATGGGCTTCATCGAAAACAATAAAGCCTTGTGCATGCTTTCCGTGCTCATCAATACCCACATGCTCCAAGCCGCGAACGCGCAAAACGTGAAGCGCTTCTTCTATTCCTCCTCGGCCTGCGTCTATAACGCAGACAAGCAAAGGACCTTTGAAGCGCCCTCCCTCAAGGAAGAAGACGCGTATCCCGCGATGGCGGAGGATGGTTACGGCTGGGAGAAACTCTTCTCCGAGCGGATGTGTCGCCATTTCCGTGAGGATTTCGGTCTCTATACGCGCGTGGCCCGGTTCCACAATGTCTACGGCCCATGGGGCACCTGGGACGGCGGTCGCGAAAAAGCCCCTGCCGCCATCTGCCGGAAAGTGATTGAAGCCAAACTCAGCGGCAATCATGATATCGAAATTTGGGGCTCCGGCGAGCAGACCCGCAGCTTCATGTACATTGACGATTGCCTGAAGGGCATCGAACTGATCCTGGACTCCGACATCCTCGATCCAATCAATCTCGGTTCCAGCGAAGCAGTCACCATCAACCAACTCGTGGACCTTGCCGAGAGCTTCGCGGGGATCAAGTTGCGCCGCCAGTACAACCTGGACGCGCCAAAGGGTGTCAATGGCCGTAACAGCGACAACACCTTAATCAAGCGCCTGCTGAATTGGGAGCCTGATACGTCCTTGCGGACTGGTTTGGAGCAAACTTATCGCTGGATCTATGACCAATACGTAACTCGCCAAAAAGGTACTGGTCTTCCGGTCCACTCAGAGCTGAAGCGGGCCACCACGAGCATCTCTGCTCACTAGACCGCTTTCCAACCAATGTCGTCCGAGTCGTTGCCAGGCTTCCGCTCGCCGGCAAACCGGTAAGATTCATGGATACTTTGGTACAGCTTCGGCGGGCCTCGGGTGTGTCTTGAAGACTGAAAAAGGTAGCTTGTCGTCCCGGCCGGCATTCAGTAGAATCGCGCCGCTGGCGCTTCTGAACGACTCCTCGCGTTTTCCGCCCAATACTTTCGAACCGGATCTGGAAAGGATCGGCCATGCCTCTCTCGAAAAAATTGGTTGCGGAATTTCTTGGAACATTCTGGCTGGTATTCGGAGGATGCGGAGCAGCAGTCCTGGATGCCGCGTTTCCTCAACTCGGAATCGGATTCCTGGGCGTCGCGCTCGCGTTCGGCTTGACCCTGTTGACCATGGTCTACACCATCGGCCACATTTCGGGCTGCCATCTGAATCCCGCCGTCTCCGTTGGGCTCGCCGTGGGCAAGCGCTTTCCCTTCTCGGAGCTGATTCCCTACATCGTTGTCCAGGTTCTCGGAGCCATTCTTGCTAGCGGAGTCCTCTATGTCATTGCTAGCGGAAAAGAAGGCTTCCAGCTCAGCTCTGGTTTCGCGTCAAACGGCTATGCAGACCATTCCCCCGGCGGCTACTCTTTGCTGGCCTGCCTCGTGGCGGAAATCGTACTGACGTTTTTCTTTGTACTGATTATCCATGGCACCACGCACAAGAACGCCCCTTCGGGATTCGCCGGAATCGCGATTGGGTTGTCGCTCACCTTGATTCACTTGATTGGGATCCCGGTCACCAATTTATCGGTCAATCCCGCCCGCAGCACCGGACCTGCCGTATTCGTGGGGGGCTGGGCAATTCAGCAGCTTTGGCTCTTCTGGCTGGCTCCGATTGTTGGGGGCGCCATTGCCGGTTTTGTATACAACACGGTTTTCGAAACGGAGCGGACCTGAAGCTTCGGTCTCGAAGTTTAGAAGCCTCAGACACGCTCACCGTTTGCACGGTCGGGCGGCCCAAGCCTCCATTGGCAGACCGCAATAGGAGCTAAATCTAATAGCTACAAAGTCACAGACCAGGAAGCGCGGGCAGATAGCGGCCCTCGCCTCTGGCAAAGTAATGATTTAAAAGTGATTAGGATGGATACTTCTAAGAACCAAGCCTTCTGTCCTCTCCTGGCTCGGGAACTTTCTTCTTTGAACTTCGGAATGACTAGGGTGAGACCACTGCCTTCTTCGCCCTCGCTACACTTCCTTGAGTTACTTTAGCCAAGGGGCGCACGTCTCCAATCCATTACCCGTTGGGCGAGGGAGACACTTCCATGAACCGCAATCGCTTTTGCCTTTCGGCGCTCCTGTTCCTCCTGATGAGTTCGTTGTGTCTGGCGCAAAGCCCGGATGCAGCGCCGTCTCAGGACCAAAACCAGGCGCCGCCACCCGCTAACGGCCAGGGTGTGGAACAAGGCGGCCCGATGATGCGTGACCACGGCGCAATCGGGAGACTCACTTCGATTACGGGTGACACGATGATCCTCACCCGGCGGGATGGCACCACAACCACGGTCAAGCTCTCGGACAAAACGGAATTCCGCAAAGATCGCGAGCCGGCGAAACTATCGGATTTTAAGGTGGGCGATTTAGTGATGGTCCGGGGCGAGGAGAATTCCGATAATTCGGTGACCGCGGAAATCGTGGCAACCCGCACCGGCGGCGCCGGCCAGGGCGGCATGCGAGGAGGGCAGTTTTCCGCCGAGATGGGCAAGGACGTGGTCGTCGGCGAAGTAAAGTCGGTGGAGGCACCGAAGCTCACGGTCGTGCGTACCGACAATGTCACGCAAACCGTCGAGCTCAACGAGGACACTACGCTCAGAAAGAACCGCCAGAGCATCACGATGGCCGACATTCAGCCGGGAGACCATGTGATCGTGCGCGGAGCGCTACAGAACGACATTTTTGTTCCCAAGGCGGTGATCATCCTGACTCCTGAACAATGGGGACGCATACAGCAGTTTATGGAGGGCACACGCGGCAGGCCCGACACTGCACCGCCGGCGAATTCCACGAACAATCCACCGAAGCAATGAGCCGACGAGGGAGCACGCTTTGAACTCCGTTTTTCGCGGCGGGTGTATTCTGGGACTCCTACTGTCGCTCGCCGGCTTCCGTCTGCCCGCGCAGCAGTCTTTGCCAAACTCGTCGCACAGCTCGGCAACGCCCGCCTACCAAATCACGGGAACCGCCCGCAGCGGCAAGACCCCTTTGCCGGGAGCGACCGTGACCGCCTCCAATACTCTCACCGGCAAGAAATACAGCGTGGTCACGGATGCAGAAGGACGGTTTGCGCTGGTTGGCATTGCCCGCGGTCGTTACGCCGTGCGTATCGAGTTCATGGGCTTCGGCCTCTTCAGCCAGGATGTCCTTGTAAACCCGGAAAATCCCGCTGGGAAAATCGAAGCTGAACTCATTCTGGCATCGCGGCAACAAGAGCAGGCTACCTCGGCAACCAGCAGCCTGACCGCCGGCCGCGGTTTCCAGAGCCTGGCCATGGATGGCGCCCTTTCTTCTCTCGCCGGTGAAGGCGGTGGCTTTGGGGGCGGAACGAATGGAAGTGGGAACCAGGGCGGTGCCGATCTTTCAAGTCTCCCATTGAATGGTGCGGGCGCCGAAGGGCCGACGGAGTCTATCAGCATCAGCGGCACCCAGGGCCGCACGCAGGACTTCGGGGCAGGCAGTGAAGAAGAGATCCAAGAACGCATTCAAGAATTTCGCGAACGCGTGCAACGGGAAGGCGGGAATCCGTTTGGTGGCGGACCCGGCCAAGGTCCCGGCGGTCCGGGAGGCGCCGGCGGTGGGTCGGGAGGAGGCCCAATCATGATCGGGCGCCTCGGAGGCCGCGGTTTTAACGTCAATCAGCCTCACGGAGTCTTTTACTTTTCCGATGACAATGCGGGCCTTGATGCCACGCCATACTCATTGAGCGGATTTCCTGCCGCCAAGTCGAGTTACAATCAGGCGCACTTTGGCGCGAACGTCGGCGGGCCCCTGAATATTCCCAAACTTTTTCACGGCGGCAACAAGTGGTTCTTCTTTGCGGGATGGAACGCCTCTCGCGGCGATACTCCGTATGATTCGTTTTCGAGAGTACCAACGCAGGATGAGCGAACTGGCAATTTCGCCGGCGCAACGTACAATGACGGCACTCCCGTTCAACTTTTCGATCCGGCGACCGGACAGCCCTATCAATACAACGGCGTTCTCAACGCCATCGCCCCGACGCTGTTTAGTTCCGCGTCTGAATATCTGCTGCACTTCATACCGTTGCCCAATATCCCGACGACGGCGGAGGGCCAGAATTTCCACTACGTCACTTCGGCGGAGAACAGTTCGGACGCGGTCATTGCGCGACTCGTGCATAATCTTGGCTCCAGCAGCGGGCCCTTTATGAGGCCATCCGGCGGGGGCCGCGGCGGCGGGCGCCGAAATCAGAACAACATCAATTTCGGCCTCAACTGGACGCGCTCTAACACGAACCTCGTAAATTCTTTTCCTTCACTTGCGGGAGGCACAAGCATCCAGGGCTTGAATGCCAGCGCGGGTTGGATCTACGGTAAAAACCGCACCATCAATATCCTCCGCGTAAACTACAACCACTACCATCTATCCACGACGAATCTTTATTCGAATTTCGCCGATGTCGCCGGCCCGGGCGGCGCCGGAATCAACGGGATCTCGAACGATCCCTTTGACTGGGGCTTGCCCGGAATCAGCTTCACGTCTTTCGGAGGGCTCAGCGATCCGTCACCACGGCGTTCCCTGAATCAAACCTACACGATTTCCGACACGCTTTCCCGGAATCACGGGAAGCACAATTTCCGCTTTGGCGGGGACTATCGCCGCATCCTGCAAAGCTTCCGCGCTTCCCGAAATGCCGAAGGCAGTTTCGTTTTCACGGGCTACGCGACTTCCGATTACCTGGCGGGGAGCACGCAGGCCGTTCCCGACACGGGCTATGACTTCGCGGATTTCCTGCTGGGCTATCCCCAGCAGACTTCATTGCAGTTCGGCGCCACCTCCTATGATTTTCGCGCGAACGCGTTCGACCTCTTTGCGCAAGATGACTGGAGAATTCTGGCCAGCCTCTCGATCAATCTTGGCCTTCGCTATGAATACAATGGGCCGTACACGGAGGCCCAGGATCGCATCGCAAATCTCGTCGTCGGCCCACAGTATGCCAGTGGGGTTCCCATCGTGCCCACCGGAGCGGTCTTGCCGCCGGGCTCGCCAACCCCGCTTTTTTCCTCGCAACCCTCCCTGATCAATCCTGATCGCAACAATGTTGCTCCGCGCATTGGCATTGCCTGGAAACCCTGGCAGAAAACCGTAGTGCGCGCCGGTTACGGCATTAACTACAACCTGGCTCAGTACTCGACGGTTATTCAGAATTTTGCCTTTCAGCCTCCGTTCGCCAGCACGGCAACCAATTCCACCGACGTGGCTGGTTTGACGGGCCCCACCCCGCTCACGATCGTCGATGGATTCCCGGAAGCCTCTCCCAGCACGGTAACGAATAACTTTGCAGTCGACCCCGACTACGCGCTGGGCTACGTTCAGATCTGGAATCTCGACGTGCAACGCGAGCTCCACGGTAACGTCATGTTAAACATCGGATACAACGGCGCCAAAGGCACCCGTCTCGACACGGACCGCGCCATCGTGGCCTCCGGGAATCAGCCGTTCGTCTACGAAACGTCGGAAGGAAATTCGATATTGCACGCGGCTTCAGTGAGGGTGCGCAAGCGCATGTCCAACGGCCTGGGCATTGGCGCGCAATATGTTTTCTCTAAATCGCTCGACGACGCATCCTCGATCGGAAGCGGCGGCGTTGTCGTCGTGCAGAATCCGTTCGATTTGCCGGCGGACCGCGGCCTTTCCAGTTTCAACCAAACGCATAAATTTACCGGTAATTGGATTTACGACTTGCCTTTCGGCGAAAACCACCGCTTCGCGCAGAAGGGCTTCTGGATGCACGCGCTTTCAAATTGGCAATGGAGCGGAAGTTTCACGATTGCATCCGGAATGTACTTTACCCCCAATGTGCTGGGGGGTTCTCTGGACATCGAGCGCGGTGTGACCGGGTCGTTGCGCGCCAACGTGATTTCCGGGCAGCCCATCTCGATCTCCAATCCCACCGCGCTCCACTGGTTCAACACGGCCGCTTTTTGCGCGCCCGGACCCGATTGCACGAACGCAGCGGGTTCAAGCTACGGGGATGCCGCTCGAAATCTCGTCGAGGGGCCCGGCTCAGTGATTTTCAATATGAGCATCAACCGCACCATCCCAATCAAGGAGACGCGTTCCCTGGACCTGCGGCTCAGCGCCAACAACGTGTTCAACCACGTAAACTATTCCTCGATCAATACCGCTGTGAATTCGCTGACCTTCGGCGAAGTTACCTCCGTTGGCGGCATGCGGCGCGTGACCGTGCAGGCGCGCTTCCGGTTCTAGCCGACCATGCAGATCTCAAGCACCAAGACGATCCTCTCCAAAATGGCAGTGTTTCTGCTGCTTTCGATTTCCCCGTTTTTGTTCGCGCAAGAGCCGGCCAGGCCGGAGATTTCGCAGACCCCGATTCGTGTCACCACGGAACTTGTTCTCGTCAACGTGGTTGCCCGCGACAAAAAAGGCAATGCTGTTCGCGACCTGAAAAAGGAAGATTTCGCGCTCTATGAAGACGGGAAGAAGCAGCAGATCCTGACCTTCGATTTTGAAAACGTGGACCAACTGGCGGCCAGCGCCAGCCCCACGATCACCGGCGCCGCACCGGGGGTGCTGCTGCATTCCGGGAAAAAGGCCCCCGCCACGTTGGAAGCCAAGGATCGCCGGCTGATCGTCCTCTTTTTCGATTTTTCCGCTATGGAGCCGGAAGAGATCGATCGTTCGGTGGACGCGGCGAAAAAGTTCATCAGCACGAAGCTACAGCCCGCCGACCTGATCGCCATCGTTTCGCTTTCCACCAACATGCACGTGGACTGCGATTTCACCGATGACCGCGGAAAGTTGGCCGCCACGCTCTCCGCCTACAACTCGAGCGAGGGCCAGGGCTTCGACAACGGCGCAACCGGCAGCGCGGAAGGCGCGGCGGAGACCAGTGGCTCCTATACCGAAGACGATACCGACCTAAACACCTTTTCGGCCGATCGCAAGTTGCTGGCGATCCAATCCCTGGTACAAGTTCTCGGAAAATTGCCGCAGAAAAAGAGCATCGTCTATTTCAGCAACGGCATCACGCAAACCGGCCTCGACAATCAATCCGCCCTGCGCGCCGCCACAGCCGCCGCCGTGAAGGCGAATACCTCGATTTACTCGCTCGATGTGCGCGGCCTGCAGGCTTTCCCGGCGGGGGGCGAGGCGCAGAACGCCAGCTTGCATGGGCAGTCGGCATACACCGGCGCTTCGGTTCTCAACGATCTGAACGGCAACGCAGCCTCGCAGGATACGCTCGCCACGCTTTCCTCCGACACCGGTGGCAAGGCGTTTTTCGATTCCAATGATTTCAGCGGTGTGTTCACCCAGGTCCAGCGCGACAGTTCCGTCTATTACGTCCTCGGCTTCACAAGCAGCAATGCCGCCAAAGACGGCCGGTTTCGCCACCTGAGAGTGACTGTGAACCGCCCCGACCTGAAACTCGATTTTCGTTCCGGCTATTATGCCGGCCGTGATTTTGAACACCTGAATCGTGCCGATCGCGAGCAGCAGCTCGAGGACGAACTCGATGCGCAATTGCCGCGCGTGGATGTGCCGCTCTACGCCGGCGCCTCCTATTTTCGCAAGGACGATTCCCATTACTACCTGGCCGTCTCTCTGGTCGTGCCCGGGTCGCAGATTCCGTTCGTCACCGAGAAAAATAAAGACAGCGCTACCATCGACATCATCGGGGAAGCGCTGGAGGACGGGAAGCTCCCGGTGGGCCGCCTGCGCGACACCGTAAAACTCGCGGTGGAAAGCACTCGCGAAGTCCGACGCAAAAATGTGCAATACAATACCGGCTTCGTACTTGCTCCCGGGAACTATCATCTGAAGTTTGTGGTGCGCGAAAATCAGACCGGCCGTATGGGCTCCTTCGAGACGGACGTCCACGTCCCTGATTTGCGCAAATCGCCGCTCAAGCTCAGCTCTGTTGTCCTCAGTAGCCTACGAGTTCCAGCCAACGGAAAGAAAAATGCCGGCAATCCTCTGGTTCGCGACCAGATGGAACTCGTGCCCAATATTACGCACGTGTTCACACCAGACCAGCACATGTATCTGCAATACGAAGTTTACGAGCCGGTGAAAGGAAAGATCACCGGGCAAACGCCGCCGCCTTCCCCAAGCGCACCTAACGAAGCCGCGAAACCCTCGATTTCTTCTACTCGCACACGCGAGGGAGTCCGCGTGATGACCAGCATTGAATTTCTGCGGGGCGCCACCAAGGTCTACGAATCCAAACCGGTCGTAGCAAATGAAGTGACCGCCCCAGACCGCAAGGCAGTGGTCTTCCAGATCGATCTACCTCTGGAGCACTTCAAACCGGGACTTTACCTCTGCCAGGTCAACATCATTGACGACGTCGCCGGCAGCTTTGCCTTCCCTCGATTTCCGCTGCTTATTCGTGAACCAGTGGCCAATAGGCCGGAGCAAGCCGCGGCGTCGGCGGCGCCAGCGAAGTAGTGTTACTCCTCGCCGATATCTTCGTTCCAGATTTCAGGATTCCCGCGGATATAATTTGCCAGAAGTGAACCGCACTCTTGTGAATCAAGGTCGATCACGGTCACGCCGAGGGAGCGCAGCCAGTCCATCCCGCCTTGAAAATTCCTGCTCTCTCCCACGATGAGCGTTCCAAATCCAAACTGCCGGACCAGGCCGCTGCAATACCAGCACGGTGCAAGGGTCGTCACCATGATCAGCTTCCGGTAACTTTTCTGGCGCCCTGCATTCCGAAACGCGTCGGTTTCGCCGTGTACGGAAGGATCGCCCTGCTGCACCCGCCGGTTATGCCCCGCGCCGATCAACTTTCCGTCCTGGTCGAAAATAGCCGCGCCAATCGGAATGCCGCCTTCCGCAAGTCCCTTGCGCGCTTCTTGTAGAGCGACATTAAGCATTGCCTTGTAGTCGAGCATGAAACTCATTTCGTCTCCCGAAGTGCTTTCTCCAGCTGCCGCCTAGTGTTATAACACTGCACCGCCGCCGGTTGAATTCATCGAAGCAACATTTTGCGTACCGCGGATCTGCCCGTATCCGAGAGATTCTCCTGTGGTATCCTCCACCGCACATTTCAGGTGCAGGAACGTGTAGAAACGGATCGGCCGAAGCAAGTCGACGAACTACGGAGATTGCGCAGCGAATGTCTCAAAGCCAGCCCGATGCCGGCAGCTACGGTATGCGTCGCGAGGTACTTTCGCCTCTGGAAATTCTTGCGCAATCGGTTTCGACAATCGCGCCAACGACAACCCCCGCCGCTACCATCCCTCTGGTTTGCGCTCTCGCCGGCAATGGTACGTGGCTGGCCTACGTTCTCGCCACCACGGCGATTCTCCTTGTGGCGCTCTGCGTTTCGAAATTTGCGCGTTTCTCGGCTTCCCCCGGCTCTCTCTACTCGTACGCTTCGATGACTCTCCCGGCGCCGCTTGCGGCGACCGCCGCCTGGAGCCTGCTTCTCGCCTACGTTTGCACGGGCGCCAGTGTCATCGGCGGCTTCTACCACTATGGCTTGGTGCTGTTTCGTGACGCGACGGGTCGCACGCTTTCTGCCACGCTTCTCGTTCTGTTCGTAACCGGCGTTTCCGCGTGGATTGCCTGGCGCGACGTCAAAATCTCCGCGCGGGTCATGCTGTGGATTGAAGCCACCTCGGTCTCGGTGATACTGATCGTTGTCGTTCTCGTACTCTATCGCCATGGCTGGCATCTGGATTGGCAGCAGCTCGGTTTGCGCGGCATGACGGGCGGTGGCCTGCGCCTCGGACTGGTCCTCGCGCTCTTCAGCTTTGTGGGATTCGAAAGCGCCACCACGTTGGGCTCCGAAGCGCGCGATCCGCTCAAAACCATTCCTCGCGCGGTCATCCAGAGCGCCTTGCTCGCCGGCGCAATCTTTACGGTCTGTGCTTACGCGGAAGTCCTGGGCCTTCGCAGCGTGGGGCAAGATCTCGGCACGAGTCCCGTGCCGATGAGAGTGCTTGCCCAGGTCGGCGGCGTTCCCTTTTTTGGGCTGCTGATCGATATCGGAGCACTGGTGAGCATGTTCGCAGGGACACTTGCCTGCATCACCGCGGCCGCCCGCGTGCTGCTGCTGATGTCCCACCACGGCTTGGCCCATGGGTCTCTTCGCAAAACGCACCGGCGCAATGGGACGCCCGCAGCCGCGATCCTGGTAACTGGAACCGCGGCGGCGCTTCCCGTCGCCATCCTAGCGATACGCGGCGCAAGCGGCCTGGACGTTTACGGCTGGATGGGCTCGCTCGCCACTTACGGCTTCATCGTTGCGTACGCGCTGGTCTGCCTGGCGTTGCCGCGCTACCTGAGAGCGAAAAACGCCTATCGCCCTGGCGTCCAGATCGTGCCCTGGCTCGCTGGCGCGGCTATGCTGCTCGCTCTGATCGGTAATTTGTATCCGGTTCCCGAAGGGCCCTACGGAAAGCTTCCTTACATTTATATTGCGTATCTGGCCGCGGGAATGTTCTGGTTCTTCTTTGGCCCCCGCAATCGTCAGGCTGCTGCCCTTCCGAGTTGAGTTGCTCGGGGCCAACCTCCTGTTTCAATCTGTCACTCGGCCGTCTACCTTCCGTGCGGCAGATTCAGATGCTGCCGCGCCGTACCCTCAGACGCGCGCCTTTGGATCCGTTCCGCCTATTTCGCGTACAGATAGTGGACTGCCGGCAATTGCTTTAGCAGACCGGCCGCGGCTTCCGGCGTGATGTCGCGCTGGGGCATGGCCAGCATTTCATATCCCACCATGAACTTCTTGACTGTTGCCGAGCGCAACAGCGGAGGATAGAAATGCGCATGAAAATGAAATGCCTTCCCACTTTCCTGCGCGGCTGCCAGCTGGTGGAAGCCCATCGTATAGGGAAACGAAGCCTTGAATAAATTGTCGTAGCGGATGGTTATTTGCCGCAGGATGTCCGCCAGCGCCATCCGCTCCGCATCCTGTAATTCCATCAAGCACGAAATACGCCGACGGCTGATCACCATCGTTTCGAACGGCCAGATCGCCCAGAAGGGTACCAGCGCTACAAAGTGATCGTTTTCCGCGACCAAGCGTTCCTGTTTTTCCAGTTCGAGCCTCAAGTAGTCTTCAAGCAACCCTGATTTGTGTTTCCGGTAATATTCCTCGAACGAGGCTATCTCCTTTGCAAGTTGGTCTGAAATCGTCTCATTCGCCCAGATCTGGCCGTGCGGATGCGGATTGCTGCAACCCATTATGGCCCCGCGATTTTCGAAAATCTGAACCGATTGAATATTCGGCTGGCTCGATAGAAGAGCGAACTCGCTCCTCCAGGTTTCCACCACGCGGAGGATGTCCGCTAATGCCATCCGCGCCAGAGTCAAATCGTGCCTCGGCGAAAAACAAACCACGCGGCATCTTCCGCGTTCGCCGGCCGCGAGCAGAAGATCTTTCTCGCGATACTCACCGGTGGGGCCGTCGGGTTTCAAAGCCGCGAAATCGTTATCGAAAACAAAGGTCCTCTCATACTTGGGATTCCGCGCTCCGCCCACCCGTGAATTTCCCGGGCAGAGATAGCACTCCGGATCGTACTCCAGCAGAGTTTCGCTCACGGCGGCTTCCACCTGGCCTTGCCACGGGCGTTGCGAGCGATGCGGAGAAACCAGCACCCACTCGCGAGTTAGCGGATTGAAGCGCCGGTGCGGATGAAGCTTCAGATCAAAACCGCTCATGATGGGTCAGGCCAGCCGGCTGGCGCCATTGGCCGCCGACGAAACGTAAATCTCCGGCGCCCGGCCCGTTGCCTTCTGGTACCCGGCCGCCACGCCCTTTTGAAACGCTTCCACATGCTTCCCCTGCACCAGGTTGATTGTGCAGCCGCCAAAACCTCCGCCGGTCATCCGCGCGCCGTAGACACCTTCCTGCCCGGCAGCCAATTCCACCATCAAATCCAGCTCCTCGCAGCTGACCTCGAAATCGTCGCGCAGGCTCGCGTGCGAACTGCCCATCAATCGCCCGAACAATCCCAAGTCCGCTGCCTGCAACGCTTCGGCCGCTTGCAGCACGCGCAGATTTTCCGTCAGGATATGATGGCAGCGTTTTCGAATCACCGCAGGCATCAGGCCGCCGAACTTCTCGTAATCCTCAAGAGTTATATCGCGCAGCGATTTTACGCCCGGGATGCGTTCCGCGAAAAACCGCGCCGCGGTTTCGCACTCGGCGCGCCGTTCATTGTATTCGCCACCCGCCAGACTGTGGCGAACCATCGTATTGCAGATCACCAGGCGCACGTCGCCCGGAATCGGCAGCAACCGATATTCCAGTGTCCGGCAGTCCAGCCGCAGCGCGTGATTTTGTTTGCCGTGCACGGAAATGAACTGGTCCATGATGCCGCAGCGAGCGCCTACGAACTCGTTCTCCGCTTGCTGGCAGAGTAAAGCAATGGTCACGCCTTCCATCGTCTTGGCCGAAAGTTCCAGGAAAGCTTTGCAGACGGCCACTTCCAGCGACGCCGAGGAACTCAATCCCGCGCCTTGTGGCACATTTCCGTGCAAAAGGAGATTCGCACCCGGCAGTCCGCCAAGCATTTTCTCCATCAGGTTGACCACGCCGACCACGTAGTCGCTCCAATGGTCGCGTCGTGTGTGGGGCAAGTTCGCTAAATCGTACTCGACCCGTTCCCCGTAATTCTCGGAGGTAATCACCATCTGCCGGTCCGGCCGCTTCCCAATCGCGATTTGTGTCTGAAATCCAATCGCCGCCGGAAAAACAAATCCTTCGTTGTAATCGGTGTGCTCTCCGATCAGGTTTACCCGGCCCGGAGCCTGTACCAGTAGCGAGTCCTGTCCGTACAGCTTCCTGAATCTCTCCATCAGGGTCGACGATTGATGTTCCAATGTGGCCGAGTCACTCATTATCTGGGATTCAGTCCAAGCTCACTTTCCAATGACGGGGTCGATACCTAGACGTGTACCCTCGCCATTTGCCGGGACGCTCATCCTGCTTCGAGATGAGGGGACAGCTGACAGCAAAGAAGCACCCTCTGGAATCGGTATGCCCGCAACGACCCTTGACTACCTGCTCGCTTCGAACCCTGGCGGGAAAACCTCCAGAAAAAGCCCAGACATCGAAGCCAGCGACGCTCAGTTGATTATAAAATGCCCTGAGTTAAGCGGTTAAGCAAGTCCTGTCCCCAACTTTCTTCTTCAGCGGTTACTCCACCCAGTCCATCGTTCGAGTAACTGCTTTCTTCCAGGACGCATACAGGCGTTCCCGCTCCCGCTCGGTAAACCGCGGCCGCCACGTGAAGTCGATGGCCCAGTTCGCCTTCAGGTCCTGCAAGTCCTGGTAATAGCCCACCGCCAGCCCCGCCGCATATGCCGCCCCCAGCGCCGTCGTTTCCTGTATCAGCGGCCGCACCACCGGGATGTTCAGAATGTCGGACTGGAATTGCATCAGCAGGTCATTCTTGACCATTCCACCGTCTGTGCGCAAATCCCGCAGGTGATGGCCGGAATCCTTTTCCATTGCCTCCAGGACTTCCCTCGTTTGAAACGCGGTGGCCTCCAACGCGGCACGGGCCAGGTGGCCCTTGTTTGCATAACGCGTGAGTCCGGCGATCACGCCGCGCGCGCTTGTCTTCCAGTAGGGCGCATACAATCCCGAGAACGCCGGCACAAAGTACACTCCTCCGTTGTCATTCACAGAGCGCGCCAGCGTTTCGATATCCTCACTCCTCTTAATGAGGCCGAGGTTGTCGCGCAGCCACTGCACCAGCGCGCCTGCAATCGCCACGCTTCCTTCCAGTGCGTACTGTGCGGGACGCGACCCCAGCTTGTACCCAACCGTGGTCACTAGGCCGAATTTCGAATGCACCGGTTTCTCGCCGCAGTTCATCAGTAGAAAGCATCCGGTTCCGTAGGTGTTCTTGGCCTCGCCGGTCTGGAAGCAGGTTTGGCCCACCAGCGCCGCCTGCTGATCGCCCAGGATTCCCGCGATCTTCGCACCACGAACGGATTCGAGGCTCGCTTCCCCGTAGACTTCGCTGCTGGAGGCAATCTTGGGCAGAATCTTTTCTGGAATGCCGAAACTCCTCAGCAGTTCCGTGTCCCACTGCAACGTTTCGAGATTCATCAGCTGCGTTCGGCTGGCATTCGACACATCCGTGACATGCACCCCGCCGCTTGCGCCGCCCGTCAACTTCCAGACCAGAAAGGTGTCTATGTTGCCGAACAAGAGTTCTCCGGCCTCTGCCTTTTTCCTGGCCTCGGGCACATGCTCCAAAATCCATCGTATTTTCAGGCCACTGAAGTACGTGGCCAGCGGCAAGCCAGTCTTCGCGCGGAAGCGATTCTGCCCGCCATGTTTCGAGAATTCCGCCACGTCATCGGCCACCCGCGTGTCCTGCCACACAATCGCATTGTAGACCGGGCGTCCCGTGCTTCTTTCCCAAACAAGCGTGGTCTCCCGCTGGTTGGTGATCCCGATTGCCGCCAGATCTTTCGGCCGCAGGTCACCCTGCCTCATCGCTTGCTCGATCACTTCCTGCGTGTGCCGCCAGATTTCATCGGGATCGTGCTCCACCCATCCAGGTTTCGGATAAATTTGCACATGTTCCTTCTGCCCCACGGAAACGATGCGCCCGGTGCGATCGAAGACGATGAATCGCGTGCTGGTCGTCCCTTGGTCAAGCGCACCCAGATATGCCGTCATCCCTGTTCCTCCCTTACGCATGGTGGTTGCGTGAATCCGACTTTGGCGCACCTTGCTCGTCGGGCAGTCCGGCCATCTCCAGCATTCGCGTGATTTTCTGACGATACGCGTCTACGGAGGACCGCTTGGTATCCCGGCTCCAACCAAGCTCTCTCGCCAGATACGCCCCGGCCACGCTTGCGGCCTCGCGCGCCGCGCGCCAATCCAGAAGCTGCAGCCCAGTCCGCCGGCTCAGCACGTCCTCAACCGTCATAGCCATTTCTTCGCGAATACAGTACACAATCTCCGCGCGTAGCGGCGTGAGTCCTGCAACGATGGGTTGCCCAAGCTCTGCTTCCTGCCGTGCCAACTCCATCACCTGGACCGCGCGCGTCCCGAATTTTCGTATCATGTGTTGCGCCGTGCTCTCGGAAATCAGCGATTTCCCTACCAGGGTCTTCGCATATTCGGAAGAATAACCCTCGGATCCGGCCAGCCGATGCTCAATTGTCTTTGTGGGCGTCACGCTCATGCCGAGCTGTTTCTGTACTTCGTCAATGGTGTCTTCCGCCATCGCGCGATACGTCGTCCATTTCCCGCCCATGATGCTCACCAGCCCGCTCTTCGCGTCCAGTTCCACTTCGTGGTCGCGCGCCAGCTTGCTTGTCGCCTTGGCGCCGCTCGCGCTCACCAGAGGCCGCATCCCCGCGGACCCGCTCAGGATTTGATCCGGCGTCACCGGCGTTGCTAGGTAATGGTTCAGGTGGCGGAGCACATAAGCGATCTCGTCCCTGGTTACCCCCATTTCTTCGTGGATGGAAACTTCGGTTTCCGTGGTGCCCACTAGCATGCGGTCGAACCACGGTACGGCAAACAGCACGCGCCCGTCCTCGGTCTTCGGAATCAGCAGGGCGCTCTTGCTCCGTAGCAGCTCCAGCGGCAACAAAATATGAATTCCCTTACTGACCCGCATCCTCGGATGCGCATCGGGATTGGCCATCTGTCGAATCGTGTCCGCCCAGGGCCCCGTCGCATTCACGAAAACTCTGGCTCGCACACGGAATCGGCCCCCGGTTAAAGTATTTTCCACCTCCACTTCACGCAATTTCCTGTTCGCCTCGAAGCCGAAGGAAACCACCCGGGCGTGATTCAGCGCGTCGCCCCCGGCTTCCCCCATCGTCTTCACCAGCCCCAGATTGTACCTGCCGTCGTCAAACTGCCCGTCGGCGTAGACGACGCTGCCCACCAGGCGATCGCCCTTTAGCGAAGGCAGATGCTGCATCGTTGTTTCCCGGTTCTGATAACGGCTTTCGAATATCCGCGCTGCGCCGGCGAGCCAGTCGTACATCTTTAGCCCGATTCCCATATATCCAACCGTAAGCCAGTCGTAGCATGGCACGATGAATTCCATTGGCCGGCTCAGGAAAGGGCCGTTGTTCAGCATCCGGATGCGCTCCTGCAGCGCCCGCTTTACCACCCGGTATTCCGCAACGTCCAGTCCCTTCACCGCCTGCTCGAGATACCGCACCCCACCATGGATCAATTTGGTAGACGTGCTTGATGTGCCGGACGCGAAATCATTGCCTTCCAGGAGTACTGTCTTCAGTCCACGAAGTTGCGCGTCCAGAGCGCAACCCGCTCCCGTCGCTCCGCCGCCAATGATGCAAACATCGAATTCGCCACTCGCAATGCGTGCTTCCGCTGCTTCGTGTCTCAACATAGGGAATCCTTACATAAAGGAAATCTCGCGTCCCGGCAAGTTGAGCGGTGTCGCGCTGGCCGAGAAACCTGTGTCCCCGCCGCAATCATCCAACGAATAGCACCAGAGGCTACCTGCAAAGCGGCCGCAAACGTGTTAGGATTTCGCGAGTTCGTATGTTAACCGTTTTACCTTTCAATTCCTTTCTTCGAGGCTGCCCATGGATCGACGCAACTTCATAAAAACCACTAGCACGGTTCTCGCCGGTACCACTCTCGCTCATGCCGCGCTCGCCGAATCCCCGCAAGCTGCCGGTACTTCTTTCTCCGGCGGCCGTCTCATTCTCCCCATCAATCGCAACTGGCGCTACAACCACTCGTTCGTCCCCGGCGCGCACGACAAGGCCTTCGATGACTCCTCTTTTGACAAGGTCATCATTCCCCACACCAATATCAAGCTGCCATGGCACAGCTTTGATGACAAATCCTACGAATTTGTTTCTATTTATCGCCGCCGCTTCAAATTGCCTCCTGCCGCGCGAGGGCGCCGCGTATTTGTGGACTTCGAGGGCGCGATGACCGCCTCCACCGTCTGGATCAATGGCGCGCGTCTCGGCGAATACAAGGGCGGCTACACCCCGTTTTCGTTCGAACTAACGCCCCATCTCGATTTCGATGGGGACAACCTTCTCGCCGTGGACCTCGATTCCTCCGAGCGCCCTGACATTCCGCCCTTCGGCTACGAGATCGACTACCTCACTTTCGGAGGCATTTATCGCCAGGTCTCCCTTCGCATTGTTCCCTCCACATTCATTGCGAATATCTTCGCCAAGCCGCAGGATGTGTTCACTCCTCACCCCAAAGTCGAAGTCGACTGCCACGTTCAGCACCTTGAAGAATCGAAAGAACCGCTCACTCTGGAAGTCGAGCTCCAAGACGGCGACAAGGTCCTGGCCAAGGCCAATGGGAAAGTCCCCGCCTCCCCCGCGACTTCCGAACCCGTCGTCTATCCTGTCGTTCTCGAAAATCTCGACGGCGTCAAACTCTGGGATCTCGCTTCACCTAATCTTTATACCGTTCATGTTCGGCTAATGCGCGGCCGCGAGCTTCATGACAGCGATTCCCGCCGCATCGGCTTCCGAGAGGCGCAATTCACCGATCACGGCTTCGAACTTAACGGCAAAATCATCAAGCTGCGTGGTCTCGACCGTCACCAGACCTTCCCTTATGTCGGCCAGGCTATGTCCGGACGCCCGCAACGCAAGGACGCCGATATTCTCCGCAACAAGTTCAAGTGCAACATCGTTCGAACCTCGCACTACCCGCAATCGCGCCACTTCCTCGACGCCTGCGACGAAATGGGTCTGCTCGTCCTCGAAGAGATACCCGGCTGGCAGCACATAGGCGACGAAGCCTGGAAACTTATTTCCATTGACAACGTCAGCCGCATGATCCGCCGCGATTGGAACCATCCCTCCATCATCCTTTGGGGCGTTCGTATTAACGAATCCCTGGACGATCACGACTTTTACGTTCGCACCAACGCCATGGCCCACAAACTCGACCCCACGCGCCAGACTGGCGGCATCCGCTATTTCCAGGAGTCGGAGTTCCTCGAAGATGTTTTCACCATGAACGACTTCGGCTTTCCCCTCAAACCCCCGAACCATCCACGTTATCTCAACACCGAATTCGTCGGCCACACCTTCCCGACCAAAACCATTGACAACAAAGAACGCATCATGGAGCACATGGTCCGCCACGCTCGCGTCCATGATCAACTTGCTTCCAATCCCCAATACGCCGGTGGCATTGCCTGGTGCGCATTCGACTACAATACGCACAGCAATTTCGGCTCTGGCGATCGCATTTGCTATCACGGCGTCACCGACATTTGGCGTGAGCCAAAGCCCGCCGCGGGCTTTTACAAATCCCAGTGCGATCCATCCGATGAGGTCGTTCTCGAACCCGCGTTCCATTGGGCGCGCGGCGACGAATCCATTGGTTTTACCAAGGCCATGATTTGCTCCAACTGCGACCACTTGAAGTTTTACATCGCCGGCAAACTCGTCGCGGAGGCAGATCCCGACCAGGCCCAATTCCCCCATCTCCGTTATGCGCCCTTCACCACTGATCTTGAGCACAAATTCCATAACTGGGGCGACCTCCGCATCGAGGGCTATCTCCAGGGCAAGCTGGCCATCACCAAAACTCTTTCCGGCCGCGGCGTGGACCAGAAGTTCGTGCTGCTGCCGGACGACACGACACTCAACGCCGACGGTGCCGACACGACGCGCGTCGTCCTTCGAGTCACCGATGAATATGGAGCCATCCGGCCGTTTGCCGCCGACGCCGTCAAGTTGGAGCTGGAGGGCCCCGCGTTCTTGATTGGCGACAATCCGTTTTCGCTCGTGGGCGGCACTGGCGCCGTCTGGATCCGCGCGCAGGAGCAGCCCGGCACCGTGAAGCTCGTCGCCACGCATCCGGTCCTCGGCAAGCAGCAAGTGCAGATCGAACTCACCGCTGCTCCGCCCGAGACCGCCTGACAGCCAGCAGTACTGACGAACCGCGCTTTTCGCAAACTCGAATTCACGGGGGGATACCGCCATGAATACGTTGCTTGGCAAGACGTTCTCGGCTGGGCTGCTACTGCTCGGTCCCGTGGCAGTCGCGCACGCCCAATCGAGTTTCCACCTCGTCTCGCCCGATAAACGCATCGAAGTGCGCGTACGTACCGCCGAAGGCATCCGCTACGACGTTGTCCTTGACGGCCGCGAGGTCCTGCATAACTGCTCGCTCTCTCTCAACGTGAATCACACGGTTCTCGGCAAGGAGGTGAAGGTTCTATCTTCCCGTGAGACCCATGTCGACGACGTCCTCACTCCCGTCGTCCGCCAGAAATTTGCAAAAATCCGCGAAGATTACAATGGTCTGCACATCGCGTTCGACGGTAACTTCGCCGTGGACTTCCGCGCCTACGACGAAGGCGTCGCCTATCGCTTCGAAACATCGCTTGCCGCGCAAGAGGTGAAAATCTACGATGAGGATGGCACCTTCCGCTTCCCCCGGAACACCACCGTCTATTACCCGCAGGAGGACAGCTTCTACTCCCACAATGAGCGGCTCTACAAGCCGGTGCAACTTTCTGCCATCCTTCCCACGTTTATCGCGAGTCTCCCCGCCGTCGTGGACATTGGGCAAGGCGCCAAGCTGGCTATCGCCGAGTCCGATCTCGAAGACTATCCGGGCCTATGGCTCAAAGGTACGCGCGACGAGGCGCTTTCCGTCACTTTCCCTCCGTATCCCCTGATAGAACAGCAGACCTCTCCTCTGGACGTGAAAGTCGTTGAGGCCGCTGATTACATAGCCGTCACGAAGGGCACGCGCACCTATCCCTGGCGCGTCCTTGGCATTGCCGAACACGATGCTGACCTCCTCACCAATCAACTCGTCTGGCTGCTGGAAAAGCCCTCGCAGGTACAGGACACCAGCTGGATCAAGCCCGGTAAGGTTGCCTGGGACTGGTGGAACGCCCTCAACGTTTATGGTGTGGACTTCAAAGCTGGCATCAACACCGCAACCTACAAGTACTTCATCGATTTCGCTGCCAAATACAGCTTGCCCTACATCATTCTCGATGAAGGTTGGTCCAAAGATGACGACCTCTTCGCTGTCAATCCCGATGTAAACATGGGCGAACTCACCAGCTATGCAAGCCAGAAAAACGTCGGCGTAATTCTTTGGGTCAGCTGGAAAGCGTTGAAGGACCAGCTCACCGCGGTGCTCGATCAATTCTTGAAATGGGGCATCAAGGGAATCAAGGTCGATTTCATGCAGCGCAGCGACCAGCCCATGATTGACTACTATCACCTCGTCAGCAGCGAAGCTGCCAAGCGCCACATGCTCGTGGATTTCCACGGCGACCAGAAGCCTTCCGTCATGACGCGCACCTGGCCCAATCTGATCAACACCGAAGGCGTTCGCGGCATGGAGTGGAGCAAATGGAGCGCCGACGCCGACCCGGAACACAACGTCACCATTCCTTTCACTCGGATGTTTCTGGGTCCGATGGATTACACCCCCGGCGCAATGCGCAACGCTTCCAAAGCCGCCTTCGCTCCCATCTTCACTCGCCCCATGAGTCTCGGCACGCGCTGCCAGCAGCTTGCAATGTATGTTGTCTATGAAGGCCCGCTCCAGATGCTGGCCGACAGCCCTTCGAATTACGATCGCGAGCCCGAAAGCATGCAATTCCTCGCTGCAGTGCCCACGGAATGGGACGATTCCAGACCGCTGGCCGGAAAAATCTCGGAATACGTCGCCATCGCCCGCCGCAATGGCTCTGACTGGTTTGTCGGCGCGATGAACAATTGGACCGCGCGCGACCTCGAACTCGATTTTTCATTTTTGCCCGAAGGCAGCTTCCAGATGGACGCCTACAAGGACGGCGAAAACGCGGACCGCATGGGGAGCGACTACAAGCTCGTGCACATCCAGGTCAACCACGCCACCAAGCTTAAAATTCACATGGCCCCGGGGGGCGGCTGGACAGCCCACATCCACCGGTAACTAGGGCGGAATTGCCATACGGGGAACGTCCAGGCATCCGCTGACTCTGAAAAGCTCGCTCCTGTCCGAAACAATTCGGGTCGAAGTTCGTCGATTCCAAATACTTCTAAGCTCTCCGGAACGGCCGGCTACTTTCCTTTCGGCTTAAACGTATCTACGATCCCGCTTCCCTCCCGGATCGTAAGAATCTGATTCGCCTTCACCTTTGTGAACCGTTCCACTTTCTGCGTCGTCGGCCATTTCACTTCAATCGCGTCCACTTCCTCCGCTTTCCCCAGGCCGAAGTGCAGCCGCAGATCCGATTGCGACATCACACTCGTCCCGCTATGCACCTCGTTGATCTGGGTATGCTTCTCCGCAATGACTTTGACCCTTGCCCCAAGGGCTGTGCGGTTGCATTGCGTGCCGATCAACTTCAGCTTGATCCAGTTCTGCGCGTTGCCTCCGTCATTCCGCAGGAGTGACGGCACATCGTTCATGTTTAGGATCAAGGCGTCCACGTCCCCATCGTTGTCGTAGTCTCCAAAGGCAGCTCCGCGGCTGGAAAACCGCTCGGTGATCCCCGGGCCCATCTCCGCCGAAACATCCTTGAACTTCCCCCCGCCCAGATTCTTGTAGACCAGCCGCGGATTCTTGAACGTCTGCCCCATGTTGTGTTCTTCGATTTCCGGATACACGTGTCCGTTCACTTGGATCAGATCCGGCCATCCGTCGTTGTCGTAATCCACGAACCCGCATCCCCAGGCTACATACTGGTTGTTAATCCCCACACCCGACGCAAACGCCTCATCCGTAAATGACCCGTCGCCGTTGTTGTGATACAAGTTGCAGGTGTCGTCGGCGAAATTCGTTTTAAAAATATCCAGCCATCCGTCGCAATCGTAATCGCCCACCGCAACGCCCATTCCCGCCTGTTCGTGCCCGTTTTCGTTGTACGCGCAGCCCGCCACCATGGCGATGTCCGTAAACGTTCCGTCGTGGTTGTTGTGGAACAATATGCTCGGCTCTGAATCCACTGCGACATAAATATCCGGCCATCCGTCGTTGTCGAAATCATATGAGACTGCCGTTATCGAGTACCGCGGTCCCGGCTTCAGGATCCCCGCCTTTTCGGTCACGTCGGTAAATGTGCCGTCGCCGTTGTTGTGGAACAACACGTTTGTGTCGCCTTTCAGCCCGCGCGGCCCGCACATCACGGGGATGCCTTTCCATTGGCACGAAGTTGCACTCCCTGGGTCCTTCACCGCTTCCGCATCCAGCTGAATGTAATTGCAGACAAACAAATCCAGGTGCCCGTCGCGGTCGTAATCCAGCCATGTGCAGCCCGCCCCCCACCGCAGCTTTTCATTGTGCACTCCGGCCTTTTTCGTCACGTCGGTAAACGTTCCGTCGCCGTTGTTGTGAAAAAGTATGTTGTGGCCCCAGAAGCAGCAGAAGAGATCGTCCCAGCCGTCATTGTTGTAGTCGCCGACGCAAATGCCGGTTTGCCATCCGTAGCGCCCGATCCCAGACTTTTCCGTCACGTCGGTAAACGTTCCATCCCGATTGTTCTTGTAAAGGTGCGAGGTCGGCGCGCCCCCGAGGGGCCACTTGGCATCCAGCCGCGTGCCGTTCGTCAGATAAATGTCCAGCCAGCCGTCCATGTCGTAGTCGAAAAACGCAATCCCGCTGCCTTTCGCCTCGACGATCAACCGTTTGTGGTGCAGCCCGCCCCACACGTTCGGAATCGTCAGCCCCGCTTCCTTCGCCACATCCACAAATTGCACCGGCGATGAAGCCGCAGGATTCGGCATGGACTTCGCCTCCACGATCAGCGAGCGGTTCCATTTCCAGATCGGCGTCGTCAGCGCTTCCAGCAAGCCGGCACTCAGCCCCACCAGGGAACTCCGCAGAAAATGTCGCCGTGGGAATCGCATGGCTATTTCGCCGGGACCTTCGGAAAGTTCTTCGGCACGATACCCACGCCTTCCTTCACGGCGATGATTGAATTGATCGGCACGTCCTTCAATTTATCCACTTGCCCGCTCGGCCAGGTGATTTCCAGCGATTCGACCTTCGTTCGTTTCTCCAATCCAAAATGAATCCGCGGGTCGCTGGCCGACATGTATCCCATCCCGCCCTTCGCTTGTTCCACTTCCACAAATCCCTCCGATGTCAATTTCAGCGAAGCGCCGATGCCGTCGCGGTTCGACTTCGTCCCGATCAGGAAAACCTCCAGCCAGTTGTTCGCGTTTCCTCCGTCGTTCCGCAAAAGCTCGGGATAGTCCCCTCGAATGTTCAGCACCACGTCCATGTCTCCGTCGTTGTCGAAATCAGCGGTTGCCAGTCCGCGCCCGGCGATCGGCCGCAGAAAGTCCGGTCCCAGTTGATCGGAGACTTTTTCAAAATGCCCTTGGCCAATATTCCGAAACATCAGCAGCGGCTCTTTATAACTGACCTCGCTGTGATACAGCTCCACGTTGTCCACCATCGCCCCGTTCACTTGCAAAATGTCCGGCCATCCGTCGTTATCGTAGTCCAGGAATTTCATTGAGACCCCACTCAAAAGGATCGCCTTGTTACCGATACCCGACGAATATGTGGCGTCATCGAACGTTCCGTTGTGATTGTTGTGATAAAGCCGGTTCAGCTCGAAATCCAGGTGCGTAATGTAGACGTCCTGCCAACCATCGCGGTCCACGTCTTCCGCGTCAATTCCCATTCCGGCCTCGTAGCGTCCATCCGCGCTTGCCGCCATGCCCGAAAAAAACGAAACATCTTCGAACGTCCCGTCATGCTTGTTGATAAACAGAAAGTTCGGCCATGTGTCGTTCGCGATGGCGATGTCCGGCCAGCCATCGTTGTTGAAGTCCGCCAGCACCACGCCCATGCCTTTCGATTCCGGCTTGCCCACGCCGGAGGAGTCGCTCACGTCTGTGAACGTCCCGTCGTGATTATTGTGAAACAATTTCGTTTTCTGCCCTTTGTAGTTGTTTGGGTTGCAGTACGCGCGATAGCCCGGCCGGTGCTCCCCACAATAAATATTGTTCTTCGGGTTCCATTCGATGTAGTTCGTCACCACCAGGTCCAGGTAGCCGTCCTTGTCGTAATCGAACCATCCCGCGCTCGTAGACCAGTTTCCTTCGTCCTGTACGCCCGCCTTCTTGGTCACATCCGTGAACGTGCCGTCGCCGTTGTTGTGGTAGAGAATGGCTCGCCCATAACCGGTGACATACAAGTCCGGATAGCCGTCATTGTCGAAATCGCCCACGGCCACCCCTTGCCCGTAGTGCCCCTCGCCGCCCACGCCGGCTTTTTCCGTGACGTCCGTAAAGGTCCCGTCGCCATTGTTGTGGTAGAGCGCGCAGCGTAATTTCCTCGTCGGCTTATAGGCATCCGTCGCCGCCGATTGCACGAAGAACAAATCCATCAGCCCGTCCTGGTCGTAATCAATCCAGGCCACACCGGTTCCCATCGTTTCCAGATAATATTTTTCTGCAGTACTTGTGGAATCCTGCAGAAAGTCGATCCCCGTGGATTTTCGAATGTCCGTGAAGCGCACGGGAATCGGGTTTTCGCTGGATTTATGATCTGCTCCGGATGGCGGTTTTTGGGCCTTCAGGGAAATCCCCGCCACCAGCACCGCGCTCAGTGCAATCACGGCAAGATTTGTTTGCCTGGAGCCCAAGTGGCTGCCTGTCTTCGCTTTCTCGCGTGTTCCTAGCAACTGTCCTCGATTTGCTGCTTGCCGTTGTCCTTCCGATTCGGGCGCGGCCTTCGGGCCGCTTTACAGTGTTCGATCCGCCATCGAAAGCGCGAATTGCAGAAGCTGCTGCCGCGAGGCCATCGGCATCGGCTGATCCACAATTCGCGGCATCGGCGGAGCACTCTCTAGCGCCTCCTGGATTCGATTCACGTCCAGCGCGCCGCTGTTGCTTCCCTTGAACCGGTTCAGCACTTCCTTGGCCTTGTCGATTTGCCCAGTTTGGTAGTAGAAAACACCCAGGGTCGAGTAGCTCCCCGGCCATTCCGGCAACAGCTCCACGGCTTGCTCCAGGCGTTTCGCCGCTTGCGCCGTTTGTCCCGTGAGCGCCGCCACCAATCCTTCTCCCCACAGCAATTTTCCCGACCCCGGGATGCGCGCCTGCCCGTCTTTCAGCGTCTGCGTTGCGGCGTTCACGTCGCCATGGCGCAGCTCCAGCAGCGTGAGCGACAAATAATATTGATCGTTGTCTGGGCTTCGCTGGATCGCGTTTCGGTAGATCTCTTCGGCTTCTTGGGTTTGGCCGAGATGCGCTTTGATGTCCCCCAGCAGCGAAAGATATGCGTCATCCTTCTGTCCTGGCTCCGAAACCTGCTGCGCAGCTTCCAGCGCTTCGGCATACGATCCTTTTCGGAAATAGGCGTCCGCCAGATCGAACTTCGCATCGTCCGAGTCTGGATTCACTTTCAACGCCGACTGAAAATGTGGAATCGCGTCGTCGTACAGGTGATACCGCGCCTGCAGCACGCCGATGGCGGTTTGTGTGCGAAAATCTCCGCCGCTCAATTGATCCAGCTGCGCGATTGCCTTGCGGGCTTCCTCCACTTTTCCGAGCTTCAGATTGCCCTCTGCCAGCATGTACAGATTTTCCGGCTGGCCGGGATTCTTCTTGATCTGGTCCGCAAGCTCCCCGAGATCTTCTTCCGTCTTTTGCTGGCCGGTAAGATTCGATCGGTTGTCGAGGTAATCGAACAGGTGTTGGTAGGGATATGGCCCGGTCGGCGCATTCTTGGAAAGCGTCTGGAACACGCCCAGATCCCGCTGCGCCGCGCCCATTTGATGCAGGCTGCGTTCCACCATCGCCAGCTTGTAATATCCCGGCGCGGGAGTGCTGCTCACTTCCACGTATTTCCGAAGTAGTTCCGCGGCCTCCTCGTAGCGCTTCGCGCTGATCCGCAAATTGGCCAGTTCCAGAAGTGCTTCGGCGTGATCGCCCTTCGCGCGCAATGTTTCTTGAAAATATCTCTCCGCCGCTTCCTGGTTGCCCTGATGCTCCTCGATGTAACCCATATTGAAGAGGCAAGCAGCATCGTGAGGATCTTTCTTTAACCCTTCCTGAAAATATTTTCGCGCCTGGTCGAACCGTCCAAGATGCCGGTACGTCAGTCCCATAAACGCGTATGAACGCGGAGACGGATCAGCATCAATCAGTTTTCCGAATACTTCGATCGCCTTGTCCACTTTTCCCGCGATGAAATAGCACTCGCCCAGCGCCGCCAGGAGCTCGGTTCGCTGCGGCGCGATCTTCAACCCCGATTCCAGCAGTGGAATGGTGTCCTCATAGTAGTTCTGCGACATGCTCACGCGCGCCAACAGAAAAATCACGTCCACATTGTCTGGAGCCAGTTTGTGCGCCTTCACAAGCACATCCAGGGCATCCACGGGACGCGCCTGTTCGGCGTAGAGCTCTCCCAGCAGATACAGAGTCTCCACGGAGTCGGGTTTCAAATTGAGCGCGCGGTTCAAAAAGAGATCGGCTTGCGCGGTCTGCCCGGACCGCAAGTACACCTCGCCGAGAGTGCTCACGATCTCAAAGGTCTGCGGCTTCAAGGCATTCGCTTTTTCCAGTTCGAATTGCGCGGCGGACAATTCTTTCTCCGCCGCCAAAAGCGCGCCCAGGGTGAAATGCGCTTGCACGCTGTCGTTATTCTTCGAGGAAATCTCCCGGGCCGTTCTCAGACCTTCCGCTTTTCGGCCGGCCCGAAGGTACGCGCGCGTCAAATTCATCTCCGATTCCAGTCCAGGAGGTTTCACCCGCAGCAAATAGGTAATCGCATCCGCCGGCTTGTTCCGAGCCAGCAGTACAAGCCCGAGATTGTAGTTCCCGTCGTGATCCTGAGGATTGACGCGCACGGACTCGCGGAACTCTCTCTCGGCCAACTCCAGTTGCCCCTGCAGCACATAGACACTTCCCAAGCTGTTCCGCACATTATTCAACTTCGGATTCAGCCTTAGCGAGTGTCCGAAAGCCTGAACGGCTTCCGCGTAATTCTTCTGCTCGGTGCAGACCACTCCGAGCAACGCATACCCCTCAGCGTTCGACGGATCCTTCGCCAACTCCGACTGAATGTCCGCCTTGGCTTCCGCGATTTTTCCTTGGCGAAGGAGTTCCTTCGCGCCAGCGAACGGCGAAGGCCTTCGCGTGCTCTGACTAGATGATTTCTTTGCTTGGCTACTTGCTGGGGCCGCATTTCCCGGCATCGCAAGCAAACCCCCGGCGATCGCGCAGATCGCGGTCAGCCGGACGAATCCGCAGGTGCGATGAAACAACATGAGAAATGCTCCTCCAAGTGCGTTTCTAACGCTGCAAATGCTCGCAAAAATTCAATTTAACATCTCCAAAGCCTGCTGGGCCAATTTATGCCCGGGCTGCCGTTTCAGGAGTTCTTGCAACGTTTCTCGCGCCTTTTCTTTGTCGTTCTTGACCATATATAGCCGCGCCAGGTTCAGGTATGCCTGGTCATACTGCGGCGCCACCCGGATGCATGTTTCGAATTTGTCCTGTGCTTCGTCGTACTTGTCCTGCCGCACTAGCAGGACTCCCAGATTGTTCAACGCGTCAGGGTAATCGGGTCGCGCCTCGACGGCCTTTGCCAGAAACTCCGAAGCGTGCGGCAAATCGTTTTCGCGCGCGTACAGCATTCCCAGGCTATAGTTCGCATCGGCGTCTCCGGGCTTTTCCTGCAAGGCGCGGCTGAATAATTGCTCCGCTTCGCGGAAATCCCCCTTGCGGCGAAGCAGATTTCCATAATTCAGCAATGCTGTAACGTATGCCGGCCGCAGCTCCAGTGACTTTTGAAACTCTTCGATCGCTTCCGCTTCCCGGCCTTGTTGTGCGGAGGTCATGCCCAGATTGTTCCAGCCTTCCGGGTAAGCGGGTTTCAGCTTCACCGCCGTTTCCAGTGACTTCCGCGCATTCGGCAAATCGCCTTTTGTCAGGTATAAGGTTCCGAGATTGTAGTGAGCCTCCGGATTATCCGCCTTCACGGCGATCACTTGCTGGAACGAAGCGGTCGCGGCCTCCAGATACCCGCGTTGAAAGAACGCCACCCCAAAAGTGAAATCGTTACGCTGAAAATCCGTCAGATACGCCGTCCCCGCGAACGGCAGCGCCAGCCGAGCAAAATCGGTGGGCGACTGCGATAGCGCGCGAACATCTTCCAGAACACGTGCTCCTTCAAACTCTCCTTGATACACCTTCACCACCCGCCCTTCCTTGTTCACGAGAAAGGCGGTTGGGATCCCCATGTCTCTGTGCCGGTCGAACAGATAGCGATAAAAAATGTTATAGATACCTGTCACTTCCTCGCTTGCCAGCAAGATGGAGATGGAAAGCTTCTCACGCGCGACGAGCGCGTGAGTCGCCGCATCTCCCTGGGGCTCATCGAGGCGGAGGCACAGGACTCGCACCTTGGCTCTGTCTAGGCCGCTCTTTTGTTTTTCAAGACGTCTTAGCTGGTTGATCGAGCCTGTCGCTCTAATGCCCCAGAATTGCAGCAGAACCACTTGGCCACGCATTCTCGAAAGCTCATGTATTGACCCCTCCAGATCCCGAAGCGAAAAATCCGGCGCCTGCAGCGGCCGAATCAGCCATGTCTCCGCGCTCTCCGGCAGTAACTTTGCTGGGATTGCGGGAATCTGCCTGAGATAGGCATTCGGTGGCTTCTCGAACGGCTTGCTTTGGAATTCCGTTTCACCTTCGCGTATTTCAATCCGGTGATTCCCGGGCAAGTTCGCAAAACTCTGTGTCAGTCCGCTGGGCCACCGGATGTTTGCATGAATCCGGCCCTCTTCCTTGCCGATGCCGAAAAATAGCTCCTTGCTGTGTTGCGACAGAAATCCGGAGCCGGCTTGCAGTTGCTTCGTCTGACGAAGTCCAGCCACTTCCAAAGTAACTGCTGCGCCGATCGCATCGCGGTTGCCCTTCGTCCCTTCCAATCGGAAGGCGATGGATCTGCCAAGTTCACTTGAATCATTGCGCAGAATCCGTAGCTGCGGAGCCGTACGATTCTTCAACGCAATCTCCAGCCGGCCATCGTGGTCGAGATCGGCCAGCGCAAACGCTCGGCTGTCATCCTGAAGATCCAGCCCCACAACCCCGGAAACCTCGGAAAAGCTTCCGTCGCGATTGTTCCGGTAAACCACGTTGCGCTCGTAGCCGTTCCAGGTCGAGTCCGAGCGAATCAGTTCGTTGATCGCGTTCCACCCCCGCTCGTAACTCTCCGCCGATGTCTCGGTCGCCGGCGAATATCCCACCACCTGCCGCCAGAAAAAGCTCGAAACGTCCAGCCTGTCCACTCCGGAAATGTAGCCGTTTGCGACGTATATATCCGGATATCCGTCGTGGTCGAAGTCCCAGGAATCAGACGACCATGCCCATCGGCCCATCTCCGTCCCTGCCGCCATGCTCGCGTTTTCGAATTTACCGTCACCCAGGTTCCGATACAGCCAATTCCCCTGCATGTGCCGCCGGTAGTTGGCGCGAATTTCGGCAGGATCTTTCTCGTGGAAGATGGACTGCTCGGTTACCCGCGATCCCGCTGCCGACCACATGTTCGATACATAGATGTCCGGCCTTCCATCATTGTTGTAATCCAACCAGCTTGCGCTCATTCCCGCGCCGACGTCGTTCGCGTGTACCTCGTTCGAAACCGCGATAAATGTCCCGTCTCCGTTGTTACGATACAGATTACTTCGTCCAAAATCGTTCGCCACGTACAAATCAGGATGCCCGTCCCCGTTGTAGTCGTTCCACGCGCAGGCAAAGCTGTACCGGTCGTTCTCTGCATGCAGCCCTGCCGCAGCCGTTCGATCCTCGAAAAATCCATTTCCTTCATTGTGGAGCAGAAAATTCGGCGGCCCGTTTCGCGCGTCAAAATACGGTGCCGGGTAGTGATACTGGTCGAGCCCCAGGTAATAGCTGTAAAGGCAAAAATAAACATCCAGCCGGCCGTCGCTGTCGTAATCGGCTGCGGCCGCATGCGTGAATGTGCCTTCCGGCGCCTTCGAAAAGCGAAACGCATCCTTCTTCAAGGCGAACTTCCCGTTTCCCTCGTTCACAAACAGCAGTGGCCCGCCGGCGGAAACCACCAGAAGATCTTGCAGCCCCTTGTTTTCGAAATCCGCGAACAGCGCGCAAGCCGTCCCATCGAGCACCCCGACGCCCGCCGTCTCAGTGGCATCTGCAAACGTGCCGTCTCCGCGGTTGTGGTACAGACGGTTAGGCAGTCCTGCCGGCTGGCAGATGTACAAATCGTCGAATCCATCGCCGTCGTAATCGCCCGCAGCCACCCCATTATTCCCGTAGACGTCAATGCCGGTCGCCCCATCCAGCATGGTTCGCCAATAGTCCACTCCCGCCAGGAATTGTGAGCGGTAGGACTCCGCCTGCCCTAGCGCCTGCGCACTCACGTCTACAAACACCGGCTGCTTGGCTCGGCTTATTGTCTCCTCGCCCGCCGACCATCTCTGTGCCTTCCACGCGCCTGAATCCCCGCGCACCCATTCCGTTTGCCATTGCCCGATGCGTTCTTCTCGTACCGCGTCCCGCCGCGTGCCCACCAGGTCGTATCGGATTTCCACCGCGACGCGCAGGGGAGAATCTCCCGTCTCCCGAATTCCCGTGATCTGAAATTCCGCCGTCTCAATCTTCTCGAAGTCGGCCAGATACTTCCTTGCCTCGTCCAGGAAACCCTCTCGTCCAAGTATGGTTTCCGTCGAATAGTGTCGTCGAAAAACATCTATCCCGTACCCGGATGGCAACTTTTTCTCCCCGCTGGGGACAAGTGAAGCGCCGCGCATTTCCGCACCCAGGAAATTTTCCACAGCATGCAACTCTTCGGACGCCCCCCGCAGCTCTTTCGCCCATTTCGCGAGCAGTTGCGATATTTCGCTCGCGTACTTCTCTGTCTGGTATGCATCCGTACCGGGAGCTACGTACCGCAGCACGTCATCGAGCGGAGATTTTGTGGGATAATGCGGCGTGATTCGGTAATCCGTCAAGGGGAACGTCGTTGACGCCCTGGCGATGGACGGGCAACGTAAACCGCTTAATAAGCCCGAAAACACCGGCGCGGGAAGTAATCCCAGCGGCGCCCACCGGAATCCTTCCAGAAAGGTCCGCCGCGATAGTTTCGATTTTTTGTTTGGGTGACGCCCCATCCCTGAGTGCTCGCGCCCGGCTCCTGCTGTGTTTGATGCTAGCACCCGCCGCCAGTGCCGCCAAATACACCTCGGCAAAGAGTCGCGCTGGTCGAAAGGAATTTCCGCAAGATTGCGGGCGGATGTTTATTATTCGGAGCGCACCGGCCCAGACGAATTACCAATATATAGTTCCGCCGAAATTTCGTAGACCTTCCCTTGCGGATTCGGCGAACTCACCAGCTCATGGAGCACATCTGCCGCCATCTGGCCCAGCAAATCCCGGTGGATATCCACGGTTGTAATCGATGGGTTGCTGTATTCCGCCAGGCGCGTGCGGTCAAATCCGATAAGTGATATGTCCTCCGGCACGCGGCAGCCTGCTTTGATCAGCCCCTTCAGCACTCCAACTGCCGTCAGATCGTTCACCGCCATCACCGCCGTCGGCCGCGGAAACATTTTCCCGATCGCGAGTCCCGCCGCCAACCCGCCTTCGAACCGCAAATCTCCATGCAGCACCGGCCCCGGTTTCAATCCCAATTGTTGCATGATGTTTTCGTACGCCTCCAGGCGGATGATATTCGACCGCAGCGTCGGCCTGCCTGCCACAAACGCGATGTGCCGGTGCCCTTCCTTGTGCAGATAGCGCACCGATTGTTCGATCCCTGACGCGTAATCGATGCGCAGCGTGCTCACGTAGCCCCGTGCCGGCGCGTGGTCCAGAAACGTCACGGCAATCTTTCGCCGCACCAGTTCATCAATCAGCTTGGGGCTTATTTCCGAAGTCATGATCGCCACGCCGCCCACGTTGTGCGCCATCATGCGGCTGGCGGCTTCCTGCGTGCGGCGGGGATCGTAATTCGTGTCGCTCAGTATCGCGTCGTAACCGAGTTGCCGCGTGCGCGCCAAGAAGCTCTTGATGATTTCCGGGAAAAACGGATTTTCCACGTCCGAAACAATGATCCCAAGTGTGCGCGTATCGCGTGACGCCAACCGCCGCGCATGAATGTTCGGCAGATAGCCCAGGCGCTTGACCGTGCTAAGAACCAGGTTTTCGGTGCGTCTGCCCACCTTGCCGCGCTTATTCAGCACATTGGAAACTGTAGCGGTGGATACGCCTGCAGCCTTGGCGACATCCCGAATCGTCAATCCCATAATCCAGTGACCGGTCCTCGACGCAAAACGTTAGCCCGCATCGCGGAGACAGCATGCGGCAGAGCGCCCCGAGTATAGATGAAAAAAAACGCTTGACAACATCCAAAAGACTATGGTCTAGTGCCACCCAAGGTTAAGCGGTTAAGTTTTGGGGTGCCTGTTAAGCGGTTAAGCTGTCGGGTAGGGTCGTTGTTCCAGCTTGGTCGTGCTTTTCCCTCCTCGCGGCTCCCTCGCTTCACAGACAGCGTTTTCTTGGCTCGCTTTCTTGTTCGTTTTGCTCGCGGGCGTTTGTCGAGAGGTCGGCTCGTGTGCGTTTCGGCCCGCGCTGCGGGTCTGCGCATTTGCTATCGGCCAGGTCGTTATTTAGGAGGGTTGGGCATGAACGCAGGGACGTTGTTGCGTTGGGGTCGGAATTATTCACTGCTGGCGGGTTTATTAGCTCTTCTGTTTGCCGCGGCTCCACTGCGCGCGCAGGTCGATACCGGTTCCATCTTGGGTACGGTCACTGACGCCAGCGGCGCGGTCGTTGTCGGCGCGTCCGTTACCCTCACTAACGAGGGCACCGGCGCCAGTCTCACCACCACCACTGGCACTGATGGCGTCTACAAATTCTCTCCCGTCAAAATCGGGAGTTACAAGATTGATGTCTCAACAAAAGGCTTTCAGCCCGTAACCGCCAAGGGCGTCGTCGTTAACATCGGCGTGGACGTGGTCCAAAATTTCTCGCTCAAGCCCGGCAACGTCACCCAGACTATTGAAGTGACGGCCGCTGCTCCGCTGCTTGAATCGCAGAGCGCTGCGATTGGCCAGGTTACCGACACAAGAGCCGTCAACGACTTGCCCTTGAATGGACGCAACTTTACGTTCCTGGCCCAGCTCGGTGCCGGCGTCAACACGCCCCAAGCCGATACTCGTGGCAACGCCGCTACCGGCGCGTTCTCCGCCAACGGCCTTCGTCCCGCGCAGAACAACTATCTGCTCGACGGTATCGACAATAACTCCGACACTGTCGACTTCCTAAATGGCACGAACTTCGTCGTCCTTCCGCCGGTCGACGCCGTCCAGGAATTCCGCGTGGAGACCTCCAACTTCAGCGCCGAATTCGGGCGTTCCGGCGCGGCCGTGCTTAACGCCACCATCAAATCCGGCACGAATGAAATCCACGGCTCCGCGTGGGAATTTTTCCGCAACGACGTCCTCGACGCCGCGGACTTTTTCGAAAATGCCGGTGGCATCAAGAAGGGGGCGCTCCGCCAGAACCAGTTTGGTGTGACCATCGGAGGCCCCGTGGTTATCCCGAAGGTCTTCAATGGCCGCAACAAACTCTTCTTCTTTGCAGACTATGAAGGATTTCGGCGCGTCCAGGGTACGGTGTTGACTGGCTCCGTTCCCACAGATAGCGAAGTCAATAGCGGCTACACCAATTTTCAGGACCTTATTACTGGGCAATCCGGCGCCAACGTGGACAACCTTGGCCGTAGTTTCGCCAACGGAACGATCCTTGATCCGGCTTCCACTCGGTTGCTTACGGCTGGCTCAAACGATCCCGTTACTGGATTGCCTGTCCTGAGTACGGGTTACACTCGCGACCCGTTGAGCACGACCTTCGGAACCGCCGCCTGCCCAGTGACCACGGCAAGCTTTGGTGCGGCAAATATGAATACGTGTGCTCTGAACGTAATTCCCGTCGGCCGCCTGGATCCAAACGCCGTAAACCTGTTGAAGCTTTACCCGGCTCCAACCACCAGTGCTCTGTTTAGCAACTACGCGAATTCGCCCAAATTGTTCGAGCACTCGAATTCGTTCGACGCACGCTTGGATGGTAACTTCAACGACAAGAATCAGGCCTTCTTCCGATTCAGCCTGAAGGATGACCCGCAGTTTATCCCTGCGATCTTCGGGGGCGTCGCCGACGGTGGCGGCTTCCAACAGGGCAACCAGACGGCTAACGCTCAGCAGAGTGCCTTCGGCTACACGCATACTTTCTCCCCAACCTTGATCAACGAATTGCGCCTCGGCTTCAACTATCTTCACACCACCCGAAGCGGCCCTTCTTCCACCGATCTTTCGGATCTCCCTTCACAATACGGGATTCAGGATATTCCCCAGACGACCCTGAACGGCGGTCTCCCCGCTTTCGGCATCAATGGCCTCGCCACTTTGGGCAGCAATGCCTTTTTGCCGTCGGACGAAGTCACTTCAACTTTCCAGTTGACCGACTCTGTCACAAAAATCTGGGGCAAGCACACCTTTAAGGCAGGCTTCGAATACCAGCATGTTAAGTTTTCCACCCTGCAACCACCGTGGTCGCGCGGCGAATTCGACTACAACGGCGCCTTCACCGACGTTCCTCTGACGGGCAGCAACGGAAATACCGGCCGTGCGAACTTTCTCCTTACCCCGACGGTGTCAACGGTTCCTGGCGGGGTTGACTACGTCGGCGGTTCCAGCAACATTTACATTTCGAACATCTCTTTGACCGACAACGGCAAGAACTACTACGGTGGGTTCGTTCAGGACGACTGGAAGATTACCCCGAAACTCACTCTGAACCTTGGTCTGCGCTACGACTTCTTTGGCCTGGTCTTCGAGCACCACGGCGCCCAGGCGAACTTTGTTCCGAACGGAGCACCGCTCGGTGGACCGGCTTATATCATTCCCGGTGATCCGACTGCGGTTGCGGCGGAACTTTCTCCCAGCTTCGTCAATCTCCTTACCACCGACGGTATCCAACTGCAAATCACTAATAAATATGGTGGAGGCTTGGGCAACACTCAGGGCAATAACTTTGCTCCCCGCGTTGGCTTCGCCTACCAGGTAACTCCAAAACTCGTTGTCCGTGGCGGCTTCGGGATGTTCTACAACGGATTCGAAAATCGCGGATTTTCTCCGAACTTGGGAGAGAACTATCCATTCCAATTCAACTTCAACTTCTTCCCTGCGAACAACGGTACACCATACATTTTCCAGGATCCCAATAATCCCGGACAGCCGTGTCCGACTGCAGGACCGGGTGGTTCCGCGACCTTTGAGACGGGTTTCTCGTGTACCCCGCTGGAACCGACGCAAGTTATTGCCAATGGATTGGGCCTGCGCGGCATCCAGTTCAACTACCAGACTCCGTACAACATGGGCGCCAATCTAACGGTTCAATATCAGCTTACGAACACGATTGCCGCTCAGGTCGCCTATGTTAATTCTCTGGCGCGCCATTTGGAATCCTTCCCCAATAGCAACCTGCCCTCCACGATCGTTGGCCCGAACGTTGGGGAATCCACCCTTGTGCCGTTCCCTGATTTTGGCACGGGCAGCAGCTTGGCCGTCACCGACGGTATTAGCAATTACCACAGCCTTCAGACGAAAATCGAAAAGCGATTCGGTAGCGGCCTCAGTCTCCTGGCAACCTACACCTACTCCAAGGTCCTATCCGACGCGCACGACCTTCTCAACGGTGGAAGCGTCGGAAATACAGGAGGGGGCAACGTTAACGGTTACCGTGCGCCAAATGTCCCTGGCTTTGGCATACGCGCCGACTACGCCTTGGCTCCCCAGGACATTCGCAACGTCTTCCACTTCAGCGGCAGCTATGATTTGCCCTTCGGCAAGGGCAAGCGGTGGGCTTCCGACGCGGAAGGATGGAGGAATCAGGTAGTTGGTGGCTGGAGCATCAACTGGATACTGACGCTACAGGATGGTCAGCCAATTACCATTCCATGTCCGACGCAAACCGCTTCCGGCGTCGCTTGCGGTGCCCTGTTTGTGGCCGGTCAATCTCCAAAGCTTGGTTTGCATACGGATGCCAATGGCAAACTCAGTTGGTTCGGAAATCCCGCCGCTTTCACGCAGCCCTGCGTGCTGGACGACAGCGGCACGCCTATCCCGAACAGTCCCACTGGTTGCGTCGCACTCACGGGGACCGGAGCCCTTGGGGGTATTTCTCAGGTCGCTGGTCCGGGCTATCACCGTATGGACTTCTCCATCTTCAAGAACTTTCCGATTACGGAACGCGCCACCTTACAGTTCCGCACGGAGTTCTTCAACATTACAAACCACCCGAACTTCAATGCCCCAGGATTTGGCGGGAACGGTGTCGTGGCCATCAGCGGCTCCACCAATTTCACCAACTCCAACTTCGGCGAAATCGGCTCCACGCGCGATGCTCCCTACGATCCGCGTCAGATCCAGTTCGCTCTGAAACTCCTTTTCTAATTACCCCCCAACACCCCTCCGGGAAGGCGCTTCGCAAGAGGCCCCTTCCCGGGTTTTTTTGTGACCCGTGGCTCCCCGTTACGCGGTGCTACCATATTTTCATCGTGAACTTCAGAACTTCCCTTATGGCTTGCGTGTTTGCAGCTCTCTTCGTTGGCACTCCACGGCTCTCGGTTGCCCGCGCGCAACAGGAAAACCTCGATCGCGACTTCCAATCCGCCGTCGCGCAATACGAAGCCGGCCATTACCCGGAAGCCGCCGCGCAACTCGAAAAGCTAATCCCTAAACTCCCGCAGAGCTTCGAGGTCCACGAGCTTCTGGGCCTCGTCTACGCGGCGCAATCCCAGAACGACAAAGCCCACGAACACCTCGAAAAGGCCGTCCAGCTCAAGCCAGCCTCCGCCTCTGCCCGCACGAACCTCGGCAATATCCTCGTCCAGCTGGGCAAGCCCCAGCTCGCCGAGCCCCAATTCAAAAAGGCCGTGGCGTTGGAACCTAACTCGTACGACGCCAATCACAACCTCGGCGAACTCTATGCCCGCGCCGGCAAAATCCCGCAAGCCATCCCCTACCTGGAGCGCGCCCAGCGCGCCAAGCCCACCGCCTACGGCAACGGCTACGACCTCGCCTTGGCTTACCTCCTCGCCAATCGCCTCCCCGATGCCCGCCAGCAGATCCAAGCGCTCCTCAAATTGAAAAACACTGCCGAACTCCACAATCTGCTCGCCGAGGTCGAGGAAAAATCCGGAAAGTTCGTCGCTGCGGCCAACGAATTCCAGGTGGCCGCCCATATGGACCCCAGCGAAAGCAATATTTTTGATTTGGGCAGTGAACTCCTCCTTCACCGCACCCTCGAGCCCGCCATCGAAATTTTCCGGCAAGGCACTGAACGTTTTCCCAATTCCCCGCGCTTGGCCATCGGACTGGGCATGGCCTACTATTCGCTTGGCAAATACGATGACGCCGTCAAATCCCTGCTCCGCGCCGCGGACCTCAATCCCTCCGATCCCCGCGCTTATCCGTTCCTCTCGCGCGCGTTCGATAGTTCTCCCAGCCAGGCCGAAGCCGTCATCACACGCTTTCGCCGCTACTCGGAACTCCAGCCAAACAATGCCTTGGCCATCTACTACTACGCGATGAGTCTTTGGAAAGGGAAGCGTGCCGAGGATCCCAATCTCGACCTCTCTCAGATCGAAACTCTTCTCAAAAAGGCCATCGAGCTTTCCCCCAACCTCGCCGAAGCGCATCAGCAGCTCGGCAATCTCTATTCGGACCAGCGCAAGTATGCCGAGTCCATTCCCGAATATGTCAAAGCGCGCGAACTTAATCCCGACCTCTCCGATGTCCACTATCGCCTCGCCCAGTCCTACGTTCGCACCGGTCAAAAGGATCTCGCTCAGAATGAGTTGGAGATCTACCAGAAACTCCGCGCCCAGCACCTCTCCGATCTCGACAAGCAGCGCGCCGAAATTCGCCAGTTTGTCTATTCCGAAAAGCACGAAAACGAGGCCAGGCAATGATGGGACGCCGGCCCGCCGTCGGCCTTGTTGACATTCCTTCCGCAGCGGCATACGTTTGCCGGTGATCGGTGAATTTCCTATGAATTTTCGCTCGATTTCGTGCAAACCGGACCCGCGAATTGCTTCTTACGCGGATCGCCGATCCAATCCCCGCGAACTCGCTGAGCAGCTCTCCTTCTCTCGCCGTGAATTTCTCCGCTCCGCTTCCGGCCTCGCCCTCGGGAGCGCGTTGCTGAGTTCCTCTCCTCTCGCCTTTGCCGCCACGCCCCAGTCGAAACGCAAGGTTGTCGTCATCACCTTCGGCGGCGGCGCCCGCGATCAGGAGACTTTCGCGCCCGAAGGCCAGGAAAATATTCCTCACCTGATGAAGGAGCTCATCCCCCAATGTTCCTTTTTCACGCAGGTCGTCAATCGCGGCATTCTTGGCCATTACGTCGCCACCGCCAGTCTGGCCACGGGCACCTATGAAACCTTCAACAACTTCGCGGCCGTTTCTCCCGATTCCCCCACGGTCTTCGAATATTTCCGCAAGGAGCTCAAGCGTCCCGCTTCGGACGCCTGGGTCGTCGCGCCCAGCAACGGCTTCAACGGCATCGGCGAGAGCAGCAACCGCAATTTTGGTCCCGGTTCCGGCGCGCGCGTCATCCTTCCCAAACACCTGCTCAGCGCCGCCACCTCCGGCGCCGCCGATTACGGTCATCTCTTGCGCGACAGCTACGAAACTCCCCTTTACGCGCCGCAACTCGGCGGCAACACCTTCGAGCTTGAGCAGATGGAAAACCTCCTGAAACTTTCCGTCGCCGATTTCAAATCGCATGCCCTCACGCTCTCCAGCGCCGACGAGCTTTCCGTATATATCCTTCGCCAGTTGATGAGGCAGCTCGCTCCCAGTCTCCTCTGGGTCACCTTGCACGACATTGATGTCGCCCACGCCGGCGCCTACTCTCTTTACGTCGAAGGCATCCGCCGCACCGATCGCCTGTGCTCCGAACTCTGGAAACTTATCCAGAGCGAACCCGAATATGCCGGCAAGACCACTCTGTTCATCCTTCCCGATTTCGGCCGCGACGCCGATGAAGACGCCGGCGGCAACGGCTTCCAGCACCACCGCACCGGCGATGTGCTCTCCCGCACCACCTGGATGATGGCCCTCGGCCCCGGCATCCGCGAAGGCGTGGTTTTCGACCGTCCGCTGCAAAGCACCGATTTGGTTCCCACCATCGGTTCGATGATGGGATTTTCGGCCGCCTATTCGCACGGCAAACCGGTTTCGGAGCTTCTCTGAGTCCGATGCTTCCCTCCGAACTCAAACCCGACCAGTTCAGCGCCTATCCCCCGGAGGCGAAAAAACTTGCGCTCGACTATCTCTCGTCCTTCCAGCGCCTGCCTCTCACCTTCTTGCCGAATCTTCTCCGCGAAGTTATCGAATACGACTACAAGTTCCCCATGGAACGCCACGCGCTCCAGCGCGAACTCGACAATCTCCGTTCTCTTTCGGCTCAGGACACGAAGACCTGGTTCGGCGAATTTTCCGCCATCCAGCTTTCCTCCGATCTGGAGAAGTTCGATTGGGTCAATTCCCCCGCCCAGTTTGTCGAGCAGCTCTCCGCGCATCTCTGGAAGACGCACCAGATGGACGCCTTCCGCAAGGCGGCGCTCGACTATGCCGACCGCTTGCGTGCCGCCGTACCTCCCGAAACCCCGGCGCAGCCGCGCTTGGGCATCGCCGTCATCGGCCAGGGTGTAGACACACCCGATGAGCCCCTCTTTCGCAAATTGCGCCCCCATGGCGCCTACTTCGCTTCCGTCAATCCGGAAAATGGCCTGCAGGAGCTTCTCGATGCGGTCACCTCGCGCGCCAAGGCCAACCCGATCCCATACGGTCATTGGTATATTGACGGCGGCGCGGCCGTCGCGCACGACCCGGCGCTCACCTGCGTCTCCTACGAAGCTCTCGCTCCCGTCCGCAATTCGCTTCTGCAGATCATCCAGTCGGAATCCAGCAAACCCGGCGTCGGTCCGGAAGCCCTGCGCACCACCATGGCCCGGCTGCGTCCCGCCGACCTCGGCATGGACAAATCCGGCGACCCGGTCCTCGACCGCTTCGAAATCAAGCTGCTCACTGAGGGCTCCGGCACGCAAATCTTTAGCACCAGCTTCACGCAGTGGGCCGCCCGCGAGTGCCTCCGCCGCGCCCAGCCGCTATCCTTATTGGTTCGTTTTGCCCCGCGCCAGCGCCAGAGGCCCATGTCCGAGCTTCTGGCCCCATCCGGCGCCGCGCCACAGCTCGATCCGCTCGGTTCCCTGGTGGACGCGGATATGGGCTCTTACTACAACTGGATCAACCAGCAGCGTCTGCCGGGCTCCGAAAGGTCCATGTTTCTCGTCTGGTTTGAAAACCACCGGGAAGCCGTCGCCGTCTCGCCCATCCTGCCCCGCGGCACCGTCTCCGCCGCTGCCGCCACCCTCCCCCAAATCCTCTCCTGGATGTCCTGAAGCGCCGCCGCCCATGTAGGGGCGGCTTTACGCCGCCTTCTCGCTTGGGGTTGCCCTTTCTGCTGGCGGGTGAAGCGGAGTTCAACGTAGCGAAGTGAGATGTGCGTGCCGCACCCTACTCGCCCTGAGGTGAGCGAAAGGGTGGTTTTTAAGGGTGCGGATTTCCTCTTGGGTTTGTTGCAGCTCCCAGCGAGTCGATGGCAATCAGTCCGCATTCTCCTTCCGCATAGTGCGACCAACTGCTCCACGGCCAATCCCTCAGGTCGGTAACGAGTTTTCGGGCTACCGGATTTCTGTGCATGTAGATGAGTTCTCCTCTCACCTTCTTTTCGCTCCACACGTTGAAGTCATAAAAGCGCCGCTGCCAAAACGCGGGGGATTCGGCCGCCTCCGATTCGACGCAGAAACGCCACAGCACCATAAAATGTAGTTAACGCAATAGTTATAAGGTGAGATTATCCCCTATGTTCGCGCGTGGCTTCGTCTGTTCACACCCCCACCCGCAACCCGCCTCTCGAACAGAATCCCCTAACTCCAATTATTCCAGCACTTGCAGGGGCAATAATATACTTGGCTAACCAAGGCCAGCGGGGTAGACTGTGAGGAGCTATTCCGCTTGTGAGCACTTGGCAAAAACTATCTTGCTTAGCAGATGGCGGGGAAGTGTGTGGGCATTCATGGCTAGTCCTGAACTCAGTGCAGCATACTTTGATGAGAGTCGTATTGATAAGAACAATCCATTTCCCGTCGTCGCTGGATTTTGGAATCCAGTGGATGTTTGGATAGCTTTTGAAAGAAAGTTGAAAGCGGAGATCGCCGACAAACCAAAAGGTCTGTCGTTGAAAAAATATCTTCGCTCCGAACCAGTGAGATTCGCAAAATTTATTAGTACGTATACCCTTCTCCCTATCCACGCGACCATTGAACGTAAGTATTTCAAACCACTCTTTGGCAAGATAGCGAGCAACCAGATTCTTTATGACAATGTTTATTCAACTTGCGCCTATATGTGCTGTGATGCGCTTGACGAAAAAGCAATGAGCCAAAAATGGCATAAGCCTATTAAAGTGGTTTTCGATGATGGCAACGAATACAAATGGGCTTTGGATAGGGGCTATCGGAAATACTACGCTGAAGCCATTGATACACGTCTGGCCAAGGTTCCCTTGTTTGAGGATAATGAAACCACCATCCCGCTCCTCGCTGGTGATTTTTATGCTTGGTTGCTATCTAGGAACTTGAATGTTAACGATGACGATGATCTAGATGTCCAGATGGCTCTGCAAATAATTCACGATAGTTCTCCGCCAATAGCCGTTAAATTGGATGGACCTAAAATTAAGGAACTACTGCTACAATCGAGACATGAGGCCGAACAAAACAACAAAAACAGAGAAGTCGAAGGACCGAGATGACTATGCGACGTTTGAGGATTCGCTTAAGAAAGTTCTGACGGTATCGCACGAAGAGATGCAGAAGAGAATCAAGAAGTCCGCTTCGGACCGCGCTTCAAACGCAAAGCACTAGTTTCTCGTTTCTCCCATCTTACCAGTCACCTCTTTAAAAGTGAGCCGCTTTCCCGCTACCTGCGATAAGGCTAACTCGAATCTGTCTGCGTCATCCACGAACTTGTCTTTAGTGGCGCGATTGTTGAAACGGAATACCTGCTCATCCAAATAACGGAACATGTGGAATGGCTCTGCGCTGATGTAGGTGCCTTTCAATTGCCGTTTGAGCAGACTCCAGAAGTTCTCTAGCCCATTGGTGTGCACGCGGCCATCCACGTACTTTTCCGCGTGGTCTATGACTTGGTGGGTGAAGTCCTGATAGTGCAATCCCTGATAAGACAGCAGCGCATCGGAATAGATCGCGCTGTGTGCTTTTACGTGCTTGCGAATTTCCCCCTGTATGTGGTGCTTGCGGCGACTGGGTAGAACGCTGGCGCGAAGTTCTCCACCGCGTTCCAGAATGCCCATGATGGCCTGTTTGTCTTTCACGCCACGCTCGGTAATCATGCGCTTGCGACGGTCCGCGTGCATGAAGCGAGCAGCACCGCCGATGAAAGTTTCATCCGCTTCTATCTCGCTGCCCTTGCCACCGATTTTGTTGACGCTGTTATTCTGGAGAGCCAAGCGAAGCCGATGCAGCACGAACCACGCGGACTTCTGAGTGATGCCTAGGTCGCGGCCCACTTCGTAAGAGCTAATCCCATTCTTGCAGTTCACCAGCATCCACAGCGCGGTAAGCCACTTGTCTAAGCCGATGGGGGAATCCTCGAATATGGTGCCAACCTTGACAGAGAACTGTTTCGAGCACTTCTTGCACTTCCAGCGCTTTTGAGTGGCGAGATAATAGTGCTCAGAGTGGCCACACTTGGGGCATACTGGGCCATCGGGCCACCGGAGAGCGGCGACGGTATCAATGCAGACCTGCTCATCGGCAAAGTGCTTGATGGCTTGCTGTAGGGTTTTGGGCTTCATGTTCATCACCTAAGCAAACTCTACCAAAAGCCCTTTGGTTAGTCAAGTATATTATTGCCCTTGCAGGCGGCCCGCCCGTAAGTCAAATCATTCCAGCACTTACGCAAAAACAGGAGGGTGTACCTCCCTGCAAATCTTACAGGAGATGTCAGCGCGCCGACATTCTGCTCTCCTTCTCGCTTTTCGAGCTGCCAACTGTCGGCTAACAGCGGTCGACTCCTTCGTAGGTCCTTTCACTGCCTCTCGCTCGCTCCGAGCTTTGAGGGGTACGCGAACCCCCGGGGTACCCATGCCGCAGGTTCGGCCAATTCGTCTCCCGAGAACCCTAAGCTCTACAGACCGCTTCCCATCTCCCAGGTCCGTCGCACCTCTTCGGTTCACGGAACACGGGTCACCGAAACACGGACTTCTACTTTAGTCCTACACATCGCACAACGTAATCGCCTCTTCCAGCGACTTCATCGGATCCCGTGTCGGAATGAATTCATGCGCCACAAACCCTTTATACGGCGAATCGGCGATCGCCCGCATGACTCCCGCCCATTCCACTTCTTGCGTATCGTCCAATTCATGCCGTCCCGGCACGCCGCCGGTGTGAAAATGTCCCAGCCACTGCAAATGCGTGCGGATCGTCTGGATCAAATCGCCTTCCATGATCTGCATGTGATAAATGTCGTAAAGCAGCTTTACGTTTGGCGAATTCACCGCCTCCATCACCTGCACTCCCCATGCCGTGTGGTCGCACATGTAGTCGGGGTGGTTTACCTTGCTGTTCAGCAGTTCCATGCAGATCGTCACGCCGTTATCCTCGGCGATCTTCTTCACGCGGTTCAGCCCGGCGATGCAATTCTTCGCGCCCTCCGCGTCGCTCATCCCATCCCGGTTCCCCGAAAACGTAATAACATTCGGGACGCCCAGCTTTGCCGCCTTGGGAATGCTCTTCCGGAACGCCTCCTCAATCTTCGCGTGATTCTCCACCCGGTTCAGCGCACTCTTGATCTCTCCCCCACCTCCGTAGCCCATGCTGCAGATCAGGCCATACCGCCGCGGCACTTCCCATTCGTCTTCGTCCAGCAGGTCGATCGCCTTCAATCCCATCGCCGCGCCTTTTTCGCACAGTTCGTCCAGGGCAATCTCCTTGTAGCACCACCGCGACACCGATTGCTTTATCCTGCCCTTGCGCTGTGTCGTCGCCATTTCCGTACCCACAGAAACTCCCGCGGAAGCCGCCAGCGATCCTACGGCCACTCCAGAGACTGCGTTCTTGATCATCCATCTGCGCGTCAGTTTGCCCATGATACGCAGCAGTCTATCCGAAAGCTTTTCCTTGCGCGAGCGAACTCCGGCCGCTCCTCCCACCTTTCCCTCGCCTATCCTCCCGCGCTCAGCCCCGCTAGAATAGACAAGTCAGCCCAGCGAAGTTTCCTGGTTGCCCTATGGTCCTGGACCCCATTTCTCCCAAAAAATCGCCCTGGCGAAATCCTTTCCTTTATTCCTCGGCAATACTCGTCTGCGTGGCCCTTTATGTAGTCTACGTTCTCTACGCGCGTTACGATTCCAATCGCCGCTACGAAGAACAAACCCACCAGCGCGAACTCCAGCAGCGCCACGACGAGGACCGCCGCGCCGTCGAACAACTGGGCGGCTCCGACCTCGCCATCCGTGGCCTCTACGTTTCTCCCACCGCCATCCGTACCGGCGAATCGGCCCAACTCTGCTACGACGTGGCCAACGCCAAAACCGTCACGCTCGATCCGCCCGTGGCCGAGGTGTGGCCCTCCCACTCGCGTTGCATCAATGTCTCCCCGAAAAAGACCACTGTCTACAAGCTTTCCATCACCGGCGCTTCCGGCGAAATTGTGTCGCAAACCCTCGAATTGCGGGTCCAGTAGCTACGCTAAATGTCCCGTAACATGTTGAAAGAATATGGCTTAGTTTGTTGATGTCCAGGCTATGCACTGATTTCCCCTTGTCCCCGCGTTTCCCTACCTTCTATAATGAAACTAGCGGAGTCCGGCACTGTCGGACTCCGTATCATTTTTCATTAGCGCGGAAAATTATGTCCGATCCTCTCGCCAAAATTAAGAAGAAGCTCCAGCAGGAAATCGACGCTCTCGAGCACGAACTCAACGTCGAACTTCCCAAGGAGATTGCCGTCGCGCGCGCCCACGGCGACCTTTCCGAAAACGCCGAGTACAAGTACGCTAAGGAGCGTCAGGGATACGTCAACGCCAAGATCGGCCAGCTGAAAAAGCGCATGGGCGATCTCGGTATGTTGAACCTTACCAATATCCCGAAGGACCGATCCGGCTACGGCTCACGGCTGGTTGTCGTTGACGTCCAGAAAAGCGTGGAAATAAAATACAAACTTGTCAGCAGCGAGGAAGCTGACGTCGAGCAGGGGTTAATTTCCACCACCTCGCCCATCGGGCGAGCGCTGTTGAATCGCAAAGTCGGTGATGAGGTACAGGTTCAGACTCCAGCCGGTCAAAAGGAGTTTGAGATTGTTCGACTCGTCACCATTCACGACGACGCAGAGTAACTTTTCCTTCGGCCCAGCCCGCCGCGAGGTGCTATGTTTTATTGGGGAGCCGGTTCCACCCTCGGTCTCTTAACGTGTCTTGGGTATTTCGTCTTCTTCCTCGGGTGTCTGTATCTCTGGCGCCATCGCGAAGATCTGTCGCTTTGGGTGGAGGATGAATTCTCAGCCTTCCGCCGCAACCTTTCGCGCTTCGAATCCGTTGGGCCCTTCTATCTGCCGCGCACCGAATCCCGCCTGCGGGTCATTCCCGCTGGCTTTCTCAGTTCTGTTAGCCGGTTTCCCCATCGCCGCTTGAGCCTGGGCGCGTTTCTGCTGTTTCTCGGTCTGATTCTCTTCGCCCTGGACTTCTTCATCTGATACTTTTCACGCCCTCGCACACTCCTTTATCCGTTCTCGATTGCCGCGCGGGGTTCTCTGCTATTCTCTAAATCGATGCGACCCTCCCTGATCGTCCATGGCGGTGCCTGGGACATTCCCGATGATGCCGTAGATGCCTGCAAAACCGGCTGCCTGCGTGCGCTGCAAGCCGGATGGAGCATTCTCAATTCCGGCGGCCACGCCCTTGACGCTATCGAATCGGCCATCATCATCCTCGAAGACGATCCCGTCTTCGACGCGGGTTACGGCTCGCATCTCACCCTCGAGGGTCAAGTCGAATGCGACGCCATCGTCATGGAAGCGGCCACGCTCCGCGCCGGCTCCGTCGCTGGTCTCCGCCGCGTCAAGAATCCCATCCGCGCCGCGCGGGCCGTTCTCGAGAAATGTCCGCACATGATGCTCATCTCGGAGGGCGCGGAACGTTTTGCCGCCGGGCATGGAGTTCCACTCTGCAATCCCGAGGAGCTTGTCTCTCCCGCCGAGCGCGAAGCATGGCTCCGCTGCAGGAAGGACACCCATGCCGCCGAACACCATCGCGGACACGAGCAAGGCACGGTCGGCGCTGTCGCGTTCGACCAGCAAGGCCGCCTCTTCGCCGCTACCTCCACCGGCGGCACTTGCTGCAAGCTCCCGGGCCGCGTCGGCGATTCTCCCCTGATTGGCTCGGGTTGCTTCGCGGATTCTGAAACCGGCGGCGTTTCTTCCACCGGCTACGGTGAGGCCATCATGCGCGTCGTCATGGCCAAGACCGCCACCGATTTCTTGCGGCCCGCCGGCTCCAATCCCATGCGTGCCGCCCAGGCCGCCGTGCAACTCCTCGCAAAACGTGGCAAAGGCACCGGAGGACTTATCCTGCTCGACAAGAACGGCGCTCCTGGATTCGCGTTCAATACTCCGCGCATGGCCTACGGCATCGTCAATGACTCTTTCTCCTTTGTTACCGCCGTTTAGAACAGCCGCGTCCGCTTCCGATCTGCGAATCCCTCGCCATTTGCCCAGTTGACCCGCACTCCGACTCTCTCTACCATTTCCTTATGCCTTTGAGATGCTTGGTCTCTCGCCGCGTCTGGCCGGCTTCCGCGTTCGTCTTCGCGACAGCATTCTTCGTTTTGGCTCCCACTCTTCCGGCGCAAACCGCGGACGGCATCATTGATGCTTATATCAACGCTCGGGGCGGCTCGGCCAAGATCAAATCCGTGCAGACCGAGCGGGTCACCGCCACTATCACCTTGCAGCCGGGCGTGGAGGGCACACTCATCTACGAGCGCAAACGCCCTTTGAAGATGCACATGGAGATCATTACCGGCGGCCGCAGCTTCCTGCGCATCTACGACGGCAAATCCTCGGGCTGGATCTATAACCCCTTCGTGGCCAACCCCGTCGTGGAACCGATGAGTCCCGCGGATATTCCTGGTATAGCCCAGGAGAGCGATCTGGACGGCCCTTTCGTGGACTATAAAGCCAAGGGCAACCAGATTGAGTTCGTGGGGATGGAAGACTTCGAAGGCATGAAAGCTCCGAGGTTGAAACTCACCAGCAAATTGGGCGAGGTCAGTTTTTTCCTGTTCAATCCTTCCACCGGCTTGATTCTCAAATGGGAAGGGATGCGCAAGGTCAAGGATCGAACCACCGGGAAAGATGTGGATGTTCCCTGGCAGAACCTCTTTAGCGACTTTCGCGAGGTGGACGGGCTCAAGTATCCGTTCCTCGTGGAATCCGGAGCCGCGGACGGCAGCCAGTCGCAGAAAATCGCCACCAGTAAGATCGAGATCAACATCCCCCTCAACGATTCGGAGTTCTCCGAACCTAAGCCGCCCGCGCCCCCTCCGGGTCCTCCTCCTTCCAAGTGATGCGCGTCGCTCGTGCGTGATGCCATGATGGAAAACAAGCCAGGGTCTCCGAAGGATTCCGCGTTTGGACTTTGCGGTCGCTGTATCCACGCTCGTGTAATCGAATCCTCCAAGGGCTCCCAATTTCTCCTCTGCCAGCTCTCCCAGAGCGATCCGTCTTTCCCCAAGTATCCGCGTCTTCCCGTCCTCGCCTGCGCGGGCTACTCAACTGCATCTTTCCGAGGCCAGGCGCTTTCGACCTAGCTCCCTGTTCTCTCGAGCTTTCAAGCATTCGCTCGTCGCCGTTCTCTGCAGGACTCGATTTGCGGGGCTGCTTTCAATCTTCTCCAATTGTTCTCTGACAATATTTATGTTTAGTATACTTGTAGACCAGAGCCCCGTGATGCCCCACTCTCACTGCCGGCCAGGTGCGTTCATCGTCCTATTTCTGTCTCTGGCGGCCCTCACTCCCGCGAAAACCCTCAAGATCACCTCAACGCCGCCCGGCGCCACCGTCGAACTCGACAACAAAGTCGTCGGTACTACTCCCTACGAACACGACTTTCCGTCCGGCTACTTTCAGCGTCCTATGACCGTTTTTCAAAAGCGCCTCGAACACCCGATCCATTTGCGCCTCACCCTTTCCGGATACGTCACGCAGGACATTCTGCTGACGGTAGGCCCGAAGGACTGGCTCGATCTCCATCGCCGCAGCCACGGTTCCTATTGGCTCTTCAAGTCCGACGAGTTTTACGTCGACCTCCCGCCGTTGCCGCCCGCTTCCCAAAGCGCCGCCACCGCCGTCGCCGATGCGGCTTTCCCCGCGTGCCTTCCATTGCCGCCACTCCTCCCCTGTGCTAGCATCCTCCCGTTAAGAAGAGCGGACCAGGGATTCATCCGTTTCTCCTTCGCCCCGCTTACCGGGACCCAGGTAGGGCCGCGCTCTCCTTCAAACCAAGACTCTCACCAGGCGCTGGCCCGCGCCTGTGCTTTTCTCTGGCGGACCATCGCCGGGTGACCATAATTGGTCACACCTTCGCGGAGGTCTATCATGAAAATCTATCCCACCAAGGACATCAGAAACGTTGGCATTGTCGGCCACGGCGGCACCGGTAAAACGCAACTCGTGTCGTCGTTGCTCTATGCTGCCGGAGTTACGCCTCGCTTCGGCAAGGTTGCGGAAGGCACCACAGTCACCGACTGGGACGAAGAGGAAATCGCCCGCAAGATCTCCATCCAAACCGGCCTCGCTTCCGCCGAATGGACTTGCACCCTCTGCGCCGGCAACAACGTAAAAATCAATTTCCTCGATCTTCCCGGCTATTCCACGTTCATCACAGAAACGAAGGCCTCTCTCATCGCAGCCGACGCGGCTCTGATCACCGTGGACGCGCACACCGGTGCCCAGGTCACCACCGAAAAGGTCTGGGACTACTGCGCGGAGTATGATATTCCCCGCGCTTTTATTCTCACCTGGATGGATCGCGAGCTCTCCAGCTTCGAGCGTTCCCTGGATTCGCTCGTCGAGGTCTTCGGCCGGACCGTCATTCCCCTTCAGATGCCCATCGGTTCGGAAAAGGGCTTCCGCGGGGTCATCGATCTGGTCTCCATGAAGGCTCACATGTACACGCCCGACGGCGATGGCAAGGCCGCCATCGAAAATATTCCAGATGCGCTCAAGGACGACGCGGAAGCTGCCCACGAAAAGCTCGTTGAGATGATCGCCGAAGGCGACGACGAAATGATGGAAGAATTTTTCCGCGAGGGCACGATCCCCATCCACGACTTGATTCCCGCCGTTCGCAAGGCCATCGTCGCCGAAAAGATTGTTCCCGTCCTGATGATTTCTTCCACGCGCAATGTCGGCAATGCCAGCTTACTCACCTTCCTGGCCGATGTTTTTCCACATCCGGACGAGCACGCGCAAGTTGGCTATGAAGAACCCGGTGGCAAAGGCGACCGAATCGATCGAAAATATGACAATAGCCAGCCGCTTTCCGTCTTCGTCTTCAAAACGCTCGCCGATCCCTTTGCCGGCCGCATCAACTATTTCAAGGTGAAAAGCGGCGTCCTCAAGAACGATGCCACGTTGCAGAACTTCAATCGCAATCTTCCCGAACGCTTCCAGCACACCATGCTCGTGCAGGGCAGGCAGCTGACAGAAATTCAGGAACTCCACGCCGGAGACATCGGTGCCATCACCAAGCTAAAGGAAACGATCACGGGCGACACGCTCGGCGACAAAAGCGCCCCGATCTTCTACGCTCCCGCCAAGCTGCCCGAACCCTCGATTACATTTGCTGTCGAACCAAAAACCCGCGCCGACGAAGACAAAATCGGCATCGCCATCCATAAGATCATGGAAGAAGATCCCGCCTTGCGTTTCTCACGCGATCCGCAGACCAAGGAGTTTCTCCTTGCCGGCAACGGCCAGCAGCACATCGAAGTTGTCGTCGCCAAACTCCAGAAGCGCTACAACGTCAACCTCACGCTGAAACCGCCCAAGGTGCCCTACCGCGAGACGATTCGCGGCAAAGCCGACGCCGAGGGCAAACACAAAAAACAGTCCGGCGGGCACGGCCAATTCGGTGTATGCCGCGTGAAATTCGAGCCGATCGAGCGCGGCAAGGGCATCGAATTTGTGGACGACGTTTTCGGAGGCGCCATCCCCAGGAACTGGATCCCCTCCGTCGAAAAAGGCATCCGAGATGCCGCCGCTCGCGGCCATTTGGCGGGTTTCCCGGTGACCGACTTCCGCGCCACGCTCTACGACGGCAAATACCACGACGTTGATTCGTCCGATATCGCTTTCAAGATCGCGGGCTCCCTCGCCTTCAAGGAAGCGATGAAGGCCGCGCGTCCCTCGCTTCTCGAACCGGTCATGCATGTAGAGGTCTACGCGCCCGATCAGTACTCGGGCGATTTGATGGGTGATCTCAGCTCGCGCCGCGGCCGCATTGAAGGCAGCGAATCGCGCGGCCACAACGTCATCGTCAAAGCTATGGTTCCGCTTGCCGAAATGCTTTCCTACGCGACCGACCTGACTTCCATGACCCAGGGGCGCGCCACATATTCGATGGATTTTTCCCACTACGATTATGTGCCAAACGAATTGGCGGACAAGGTCGTGGCGGCGCACAAGCCCGCGCACGGCGAGGCCCTGGTCGAAGAAGAAGCCTGAGTTTTCCTTTCCAAGTTCGCTAATAGGGGCGGAGATTTTTCCGCCCCCCTTGTTTGTGGGTAGTGGCCTTCCCAAACGTCTTACGTCATTTTGGGCAGAAACATTCCCGTATGGCGCAGATGTTCCTCGAAGCCTTCGCCGAACTCCTGCCGCAAGAAGCGTTCCTCGCGGCGCGCCTTGAAATAGAAACTCAGCAGCAGCACGCCGAATCCCAGCCAGCCACGCAGATGCCCCTTGATCAAGGCCGTGCCGATAAATCCCAGCAAAATGCCGGTGTAAATGGGATGCCGGATCCAACGGTACAGGCCTTTGCGGATCAGTTCGTGGCCCTGCTTCAGCGTCACCATGCCGCTCCAGTTCGCGCCCAGGCTCAGCCGCGCCCAGATGCTGATGCCAACGCCTAGCGCAGTCAGCACAAGTCCCAGCCAGAGCACCGATTGAGAGTTCCCAGATACACGGGTGTTGAGAGCTTTCCAGGTGCCCTCGAAGAGCAGCCAGAAGGCCAACAACACCGGAATTACGTGCTGCAGCCGTTCCAAAGGAGATTCCTGTTGCTTGGTGCGTTTTCGTCCGAACCAAAGAATTACCCATACGATCAGCAGCGCGTTCCACAACCAACCAGCGATCGTCGTGGCGTGTTCGATGGTCATCGCTTCCCAGTTCATCTTTGGTCTCCTTCTTTAGGATGCGACTTGGAATTCATTGCACGCAACCCGGACTTTTCTTACGTGCCGCTTTCTTTTGCAACTCGCCGACCCACTTGCGTTCCGCGGCCACTTGTTTTCGGAGGAAGGCGACGACCTCGCCGCCCCATTCACCGAGTTCCATCCGGTAGGAAAGGTTGTCCAGGCGCGTGATCCGCGTGGCGAGCCAATTGTGCCGTAGCTCCAGGATGCGGGAACGCGCTTCGGGCCGCAGGACGGCGAAGAGTCCGGCGCGAAGCTGGAAGGCCTCGGAGCTTGCGGCGTCTTTCTCCGTGAACTCCTCGAGCCGGAGAACGAGTTCTTCCTTGCCTTTGGAGGTGAGCGCATAACGCTCGCGGGTCTGGCCGCGCTCGCCGGGAACCGTCTTTTGGCTGACCCAACCTGCGTCCACGAAGCGCTTGAGGAGCGGGTAGACGAGGTTGTTGTGCATGTCGCTGTGGCCGGTGATGTGGCCAACCCGCTTCTTGAGGGCGTAGCCGTGGGCGGGGCCATCTAGCAGCGTCGCGAGCAGCAATAGGTCATTCATGACTATGTCAGTATTGTACTAATATGATGCCTTGTCAAGCGGAAAGACACCATGAGCAGGGCGGGAAAAGCGGCCGGAAAATCTGAATGGATTCAGGAGTGGCGGCGAGGAGTACTGACTGGGCGGCGGGTGTCCACGGGAACGGGAATCGGGGCGGGGAAGAGGCGAGCGGCGGCATCGCATACGGCTTCGCGAACGGCGTCGGCCTTGTCTTTCAGCGCCCGCGCCGCCGCATCCAAGATGTCCGCTGTTCGCTGCGAAAAAGATTCCATCGGTTCAACTGGGCAGGCTTCTTATCCCACCGGGACTTCGGCGGGCGCCGGCCACTCCTTTTCCTCCGGCAGGAGCGACTTCACGATATCTTCCAGTTCGTGAGAGCTCTTTACGTGATCCGGATAGTTGTGGGCGGAAAGATCGAAGGTAAGGCCGTACTTGGTACGCACATCCTGGAGGCCTTCCTGCAGGCGCAAGGCGACGCGCTTGGCGTTCAGGGTGTCGGTTTCGGGCAGCACGATGCCGAAGAGATTGTCCGACAGGTGGTAGATCGAATCGGTGGGACGCAGGCGGCGCGCCATGGCTTTGGCGGCATCGCTGACGGCGGCCTGCTGGTCCTTGGGGGCAACGTGGGAATTCGGATTGGCTTTAGCCAGGACGAGAGACATGGTTTTCTCCAGAGTGAGGGCGCGGCGGAACTCCATGCTAAGGCGGTCCCAGAAGTGATTCTGATCCGGCATGGTGCGGAGCAGGTCCGTGCTCGCCTGGACCTGCAGGGTGACGTTGCGCTCGAGCTCCGCGAGCAGGGATTGCTTGAGGCGGGTGAAGGTGCGCTGCCGGTCGAACAGGTAGCCGATAAAGAGGAGCGTAAGGGCGCAGAAGCCAAAGAAGGCAACACGCATCGTCCACTTGTTGCCCTCGGGGTGGACAAACACCAGCGGATACATGAAGCTGGCGAGGCCGCCGGCAAGAACCAGGACAAAGACCGCGGAAAGAATGGTGAGGTGAAGGTTCCGGCGTTCGAGCCGGTCGAGTTCCTGACGATCGATCGTTGGCATGGGCGGCACCTGGCCCCGGCAGCTTGCCCGCGAAGCGGACCCCTGAAGCGGCCGGAACGTAGGGGTAGATTGAGGCTTGCGGGCGCGGGCGGCAATAGGCGCGGGGTACCATGTGATGAGAAAGGAAGAAGTAACAAGTCGATAACGTACTGGAGTGATGACGCAGAGGAGCGGCGAATTGAGTACCGCGAGCCGAAAAGGGAAGACGGAGGATCCGTGGGGTATACCCAGGGGAGTTCGCGTAAGAGACGCAGAGAAAGGACTTAGCCGAAGAATTGGGCGCAAAGGGCGGCAAGAGCTGCAGGGAAATGAGTTGCGGGATGTAACGCGAAAAGAACGCGAAGACTGACGTTCCGAAACGGGAAAAAGGGCGAGGGGAAGGAGGGAGTCGCGAGAACTCGCCGAGGAGGCGGGGGAGAAACCGAATTGTCGCCCGAATGTCACGCGCTATGGTAGCATGATATAGTTACTAAGTCACTATCTATTTACGGCGACACTATTCGAACAGACGCCGCCGGTAGCAGCTGAACGCCACACAGTGCAGATGGCCTCAGTTATGGATGCGCCTAAGCCCAGCGGGCAGGGATCGACTTGGCAAAACCGCGTACGCCACAGAACACGGAAAAATCACCCCAAGACCCAGGTTCTGAAAATCGGAACGCTGGGGCACCCTACGCGCTTTTTCGATCTTGCCAAGAACCCAAAGCGCAGGCCTTACATCGATTCCCGGGCCACCCGCCGAGGCATGGCTTCCGGCTCGTCGCTGCGAAAGATTGCCGATTGTCTTCGTCGGGCTGCGTCGACGGTGAGCCGGGAGGTCGCGCGCCACGGTGGCCGACCTGGCTATCGCGCCTATGATGCGGACCAGCAAGCATGGAACGCAGCGCTGCGACCGAAACGCTGTTTGCTTGCCGTGAACAGCGAGTTGCGCGACGTGGTTTCGAGTAAACTGATGCTGGACTCGTCGCCCGAACAGATTGCCGGGTGGTTGAAGGCGCAGTATCCCCACAACGAGAGCATGCGCGTGTCCCACGAAACCATCTACCGCAGCCCCTCTCCGCAATGCGGGCAGGCCTTGGGCGGATAAGTCCAACGCATCTTCTTCGGGAAGGAACTGCCACATTTCGGACATCCCCGATCAATCTGTCTTCCAACGCGTATCCAGCGCCAGATGAGGAGTGCTGAAGGTATGCCCGCAGCCAAACTGGACAAGAGATAGTTTCCCGTCAAAAAGAAACATGCGAGAAAGACACCGACCAGGACGAGCGCAGTTACCACAGGGAGTCCGTGGTAGGCCAAGACTAGCCTACGATATTCGTCTAAACCGACCTGATGCTGTTCCATCGCAAGCGCCTCCCCTAGTTATGGCAGAACGGAATGAACTGGCTCGTGCCACCCTGTGGAGAAATGCCGGCTTCCGCACCGGCTCCGACACCGAATGTAAACGTCGCGGCGCCGCTGGTCGTGATGCTGGCGCCAGCCCCAAGGACCAAACCGCCGCCAGCGCTGATGGAGCCGCTTGGCCCTGCGATTGTGCTGATCGGATTCGGCGAAACCAAGAAACTGGGTCCGGCGGCAGCGCCTGCACCCCACCGTCCTGTGCCACTCATCTTGACGGCTGAGAAACCTCCGGAAACGGAATTCAGAAAACCAGCGTTACCGGACGCGTCGGCTACGATGAGAGTCGAGCCCGATCCGCCACCCCCGAAATTCCATTTGCTACGTTTAGGGCCGACTCCAGCTCCCGCATCTAACCCTGCCCCAAAGCCGAACGTCCACCCGGTCAGGTTAGCGTAGAATTGCGCCGCCGTAAGCTGCGCTCTCTGAGACCAATTTAGTGAGCTAGTTGAGATACACGGAGGCTTCCCGTTGTTTGCGGGTTTGTTTCCACCGCCACCACCTCCGTCATCACCCGTTCCGTAAAGCAGGGCAAGGAGGCCAATATTCCCGTAGACTCGAAATGTTGGTGAAATCAAACCACAATCCCAGTACTCAAGGCAACTCGTCCTCATGAAGTCTGGATTAGGAACTTCCCCCGTTGGTGTAAAGGCCATTTGCAGTATGTCGAATTCATTCCAGGTGGATCCGAATATGAAGCCACCGCTGATCCTTACAACGCAGGGATCATCCGGGCTCATGGAATTACAATGTATAGAGTCCATCCCCGATGGGTCAGTTGCGTTGATAGGATTGTCTTCGGTGTAGGAATATCGATTGAGAGACTGGGGGTCAATTGCCGTTCCGGATAGAGGGTCTGGGGACAGAAAGCGACCGAGGAGCCAGCGGTAGAATCGGGCTTGCGCATAGTCGTTATCGGATTCAGAGTTGCGCTCATAGGTAGTAAAGTAAAGCTTGTCATTCGAGGTGTTGTACCAGGGATCGCCGTATGGGAAGTGACCCATCTGTCCGACGACCGCCCCGCTGGAGTTGGTAACAAGGCGATTCGACAAGTGGTCTTGATGGTAGTAGTTTGTGCCGGTGGAATCGATCTTGGCGAGCAGCGCCCCGCCGTAAATGTATTCCCGCGAAGGAGCCGTGAGTGCCGCCCCGTTATCATATTCGTCGATCACTTTAGAGCCCGAGAAAATATACACCGTCGTGGTGCTTCCGGATATCCTCTTCACGCGAAGTCCGTTTCCGTCGTAAGTGTACGCCCAAATCTGGAAGTGTGGCGGACCCCATTTTCTGCTTCCGCAGATTTTAGCATCGCTTGACTCTGAGCAGCCTGCGTGTTTCCTGTTTGCTCGCCAAATCTAAAGCGAGATCCCCTTGCTTTGGCCTGACATCGATTCCCGGGCCACCCTCTGCCGTCCAACCACGATGCAAGGTCGGCCGAATTCAACACTCAGTCAGAAGCAATTGTTTTTAGAAGCTTCTTGAGTACTTCTAAAAAGTGCGCAACCGCTCCCTTGGGTGCGCCGAGGCCGACGAGTAGCACGCCAAACACTAAAAAGAGCTTTCTACGGGCAACAACTCCTCTGGTTGCTATTGCGTATACGGGGCGTTGCAAAGCAGGCCAGAAAATTAGGTGAGCTAGGAGCAGAGCAAATAGGCAAAAGAAGACTGAGGCTACCAGGGCATCCAAAACATTTGAACCCGCGATGCTGAGCAGAAATGAGCTTGCTGGCGAACTATTAAACATTGCTTTGTTTTCAATCACGCCGATCAACGCTTTTTCCTTGATAATTGTATGGAACCCTTCTCTCCCAAGACCCAGGTAAGCGGGAAGTATCAGCAAGATGATGGCTAGAAAAACGCTTCCCATCGCGCCAGCCAGTATGCGAAATGGCGTTTGGAATATGGAACTCCATCGAATCATCCATCGGGTTGCAGCGATGAACAGAGTGTCACAGGCAATTGCCAGTGTGAGAAAAGCAAAGTCTAGTGTGCCCTCCCTAAAAGGTACGGGACTATCAAATGGCCTTTCAAACCATCCCACTCGGCTCATCCCTGCAAAGGCAAGTGCGCAAAATGAAAGGACCGTGCCAGCCCACAGGAACTTGGGAAGCTTGTTCCTGAGTAACAAAGGGGCAATAGCGAGTAGCAAGAACATCAGAACAACTGGCATATGGAGTGTCTGAAATCGCTCGTCGAACCCTAGTTCGTATATTCCTGGTGAGCAAACAATCCCTAGCGAGGCCATAGATAAGGATGCGGATACTCCCGCAGATCTAACTGAGAGCAGGGCCGGGCCAAAAATATTGTCAAAAAATCTGTTAGTCATTCCGGCGACGACTCGGAGGAGTCTCGCCTGTCTGGACATTGCAAGCGATTCGGCATCAGAGAGCTTGATCCATAGCAAATCCAGTTTGTTCTGGATGATGTGGTCCTCGGTTTCGTAAAGCAGAGACGAAGCGAGGGCGAGAACAAGTCCGGAGATGACGGTTAGCAAACGAACAATTTCAAGCAATTGGTTCTTCCCGAGCTTTCTTAAATCATTAACTTTAAAAGATGAAATCGATAGCCCAAGCCAAAATACCATGGGCACCTTGCCATAGAAATACCAGGCCGATGACCCGAAGGTCCGTTGATCCACTGCACGGTCGCTCTTGCTCGTTGACCAATAGAGCAGGGATGAAAACGACCGAGCGGTGTGCCGAGAAATTATCTGGGAGTATCGACTCCTTGCAGAAGCCTAGGTCAAGCTGACTGTAGGGAGATCTCGATAGGAACTGGATTTCGGCTCTTATCCAACCGGCGCCTCCGAGAAGTGAAGCTAGTGGAGCCTGATGGAGTCAGTTGGCGCGCCTCTGGCCCTTCGCATGTGCACCCGGCGATTTACCCAACTTGTTCAACGGTCAAGGGCCGCTTAGCCATAATGCGCCTGGTCGTCACCGCGCAAAAATCGTGCGATGGGCATGCATGCCTGGAGCCGGCGGGACAAGCTCCGCCCCTTGAAATCTATGCAGGTAGAAAAGGCCACAGGAGCCGCTGCGGGAGGTTTATTGGTGGAGCGATCATTGTCGGAGCTAAAGCTCCGACCCCCAAAGTGTATGTGGCGGAATGGCGGTGCCGGGAGAGGCGCACGGGTGTAGAATGCGCGTAGAAGGCCACAACGCGTGGCGATGTCCCTCGGAGACGGAAGCGGAAATGGAAGGGAGGGACTCCCGATGAAACGAAGCACACTGTATCGAATCGCACTGACATTTACGGCATTGGTGACGATGGCGTGGGTGCCGCAGACGGCACTGGCGCAGCGGGGCGGAGGCCATGGGGGAGGCGGAGGCTTTCACGGGGGAGGGGGATTCGGCGGAGGTTTCCACGGTGGCGGAGGTTTCCACGGTGGCGGAGGTTTCCACGGTGGCGGTGGATTCCATGGAGGCGGAGGGAGCTTCCATGGCGGAGAATTTTACGGCGGTGGCGCGCATGCCGGTGGCGGGCACTCCGCGTATGGCGGCGGCCGCGGCTATAGTGGATATCATGGCGGCGGAGCGTATCACGGTGGCTACTACGGACGGGGCGGATACTACGGCCACGGCGGGTATGGATGGCACGGCCATGGCTGGTACGGCGGGCGGTATTATTGGGGCTATCCCTATTATGGCTGGGGTTGGGGCGTTGGATGGGGCTGGCCGTATTGGAGTTGGGGCTGGGGCTATCCTTACAGCTACTACGGGTATTGGCCGTATGCGCCCTATTCGTATAGTTATACTCATCCGAACTCCGACCCAAGCAACAACTACCCCAATGGAGATTCCACAGACTCCGGGAATTCCGATCAAGGCACCGACCCCTATGCATACCCGTATCAATGCCCGCCGGGGGATCAGTGCATCCAGGACGGTAGGGGGAATTCGAAGGAGAACGCAGCTCCTAACGACCCGCCGGCGAATGACCCGCCTGCGCCGCGCGCGAACCCGAATTCGTACGCAAATCCGAAGCCGTGGAGAACACCTCCACCGGCGAACGGGGGCGGAATCGCGAATCTTCCCGACACGACGGAATCGTACAACGTAACGCGGCCGCGGGTGCTTTCCGTGGACCGGATCACGGCGGCAGATGTGCAAAGGGTGACGCCGGCGACGTACCGGTCGAGCTACCCGGCGACCCGCATGGTGCAGCCGACGAATGGGACGATCCGGCCAGAAGTGCGGCGGGCGATGCAGATGCTGCAGGAGATGCCTCCGTTTGCGCGCGAGCGGGAGATTACGACGGGGCGGTACAGCAATTTCACGCCGGAAGAAAAAGCGCTGCTGCGCAGCGTGCAATGATCCTCGCTTGAAAAAGATCAAGCTTGTTATAGATCGCCGCTGCCTACGCGGGCAGCGAAGGAGGAGGTGCGCGTGCAGGACACGTATGTGACGGTAAATGGAGTACGGCTGCATTGCGTGACGGCTGGCCCCGCAACGCAGAGCGATACCGACGCTCCGCTGATGATGTTCCTGCATGGCTTTCCGGAATTCTGGTACGAGTGGAAAGCACAGCTGCGCGAATTTGCGAAAGACCACTTGGTGGTGGCTCCGGACATGCGCGGGTACAACTTGTCGGACAAGCCAGCGGAGGTGGATGCGTACCGCGTGCCGGCGTTGATTGAAGACATCCGGGGGTTGGCGGACCATTTCCGGACAGGGAAAAAGTTTGTGCTGGTGGCGCACGACTGGGGAGGCGCGCTGGCGTGGGTATTTGCTATGGCCTATCCAGAGGCGCTGGAGAAGCTGATCATCATTAACGCGCCGCACCCGAAGATTTTCCGCGAACTGCTGGCGAGCGATCCGGGGCAGCAGCAGGCCAGCCAGTACATGCTGTTGTTTCGGAGTCCGATGGCGGAGGCGCAACTGACAGCGAACAATTACGGGGCGTTGACGGAAGTGGTGCTGGGAGAATTGCTGCGGAGCGGGAAGCTGACGGAGACGGACAAGGCCGAGTATGTGAAGGCGTGGTCGCAACCAGGCGCGTTGACCGGCGGGCTGAATTATTACCGGGCGAGCGCGGTGGGTCCACCGGCTCCCACGGAGATAGAAAAGGAAATTGGGAAGTCAGCGGCGGATTTTGGGCCGGGCGGACCGGAGATGACGGTGCGCGTGCCGACGCTTGTGATCTGGGGCGAAAAGGACGTGGCACTGACCGTGAAGAACCTGGATGGGTTGGAGCGGTATGTGCCGGAGCTGACGGTGAAGCGCGTGGCGGACGGTTCGCATTGGGTGGTGCACGAAAAGCCGGCGGAAGTGAACGCATACATTCGGGAGTTTGTCCGGTAGAAATCGCAGCGGGATTCGATTGACTCGAGTGCGCCGAAGTGCGACATTCGGCTGGTTTGTGCCCAGGATTGTTTCTGAAAATATAAGCCGGAGCATCCACGATCATGCGACTTTTTGGACGAATGTACGTGAGTATATTGTGCTCATTGCTGTGGCTTGTTTGCGGCAGCGGAGCAGCGGGCCAGTGGCTACCGGAAAATCCGGTGAAAATCGTGGAGACGCAGCCGGATGGAGCGCTGTTTGTGCTGGAGAACGGATATCTGCGCTTTCGAGTGTGCAAGGACTCGATCGTGCACGTGGTGTACTCGCTGGAGAAGGATGTTCCGGAGCATCCGGACTTTCTGGTGGTAAAGCAGAGTTGGCCACAGGCGGAGTTTTCGCTGAAGCAGGACGACGCGAAGACGGTGACGCTGACGACGCCGAAACTGAAGATCGAAGTGGACCGCGCGAACAGTGTGGTGCGGTTTTACGACGCGGCAGGGCGCCTGCTGACGCAGGAGAATTCGCGGAGGCTGACGCCGACGGTGGTGAACGGCGAGAAGACGTACCATTCCGAGCGCTTCACGAACATGTGGGACACACAAGAAGGGTTTTACGGGCTGGGGCAACACCAGGCTGGAGTGATGAATTATCGCGGCGAGTCCGTGGACATTTCGCAGGACAACACGAATATTTCGATTCCCGTGCTGCTCTCGAGCAACGGCTACGGCATTTTCTGGAACAACGGTTCGCGCAGCCGATTCAACAATCGATTCGTGCACGCGCTTTACATCAGCTCCGAAGTGGCGGATGCGGTGGACTACTACTTTTTGTACGGGCCGGATTTCGACAAGATCGTGGCGAGTTACCGGGAGCTGACGGGCGAGGCGCCGCTGTTTGGGAAATGGGCGTACGGCTACTGGCAGTGCAAGAACAAATATGCAACGCAAGAAGAATTGCTGAGCGTGGCGCACAAATACCGCGAGCTGCACATCCCGCTCGATAATATCGTGCAGGACTGGTTCTGGTGGGTGACGATGGGCGACCCGGTGTTCGATGCGAAGCGCTATCCGGACCCGAAGGGAATGGTGGAGGACCTGCATGAAAACCACGTGCACCTGATGATTTCAGTCTGGCCGTTTTTCCGGCCGCACGCGGACAATTCGACGGCGCTCGATCCGGTGTATCAGTACATGGACGAACACGGATTTTTTATCGCGAAGACGGTGTCGCCGAGCTTTCATCCGGTGGGACAAGGACTGTATGACGCGTTCAATCCGGAAGCCCGGAAGTATTACTGGAAGCTGATGGACGACGCTTTGTTCAAGATTGGGCTGGATGCGTGGTGGCTGGACACGACCGAGCCCGAGACGGAAGGGATGGAGACGAATTTATTGGTGACGCACCAGACGGCGCTGGGAAACGGCGCGCGTTACGCAAACGAGTTTCCGTTGATGACGACGACCGGGGTGTATCAGGGGCAACGCGTGGCGTCCGACCAGAAGCGCGTGTTTATTTTGAGCCGGTCGGGATATGCGGGGATTCAGCGGAACGGTGCAGCGGTGTGGTCGGGGGATGTCGATCCGAACTGGGAGACATTTCGACGGCAGATTCCGGCTGGCTTGAATTATTCATTGTCCGGCGCGCCCTATTGGACGACGGATATCGGGGGATTTGTGGCGGCCAATCCGGATGATCCGGCGTATCGGGAACTTTACATCCGGTGGTTCCAGTTCGGAGCATTCTGCCCGATTTTCCGCGCGCATGGGACGCGAACTACAAATCAAAACGAAATCTGGTCGTACGGTGCGGACACGCAGAAGATTCTGACGGCATACGATCAACTGCGGTACCGGTTGATGCCATATATCTATTCGCTGGCGTGGAAGACCACCAGCGAAGGGTACACGATTATGCGACCGCTGGTGATGGACTTCCGGACGGACAAGCGTGCGCAGAACATAGGCGGCCAATTTTTGTTTGGCCCGGCGATTCTGGTGAATCCGGTGACGGAGGCGGGCGCGACAACGCGGCGGGTATATCTGCCCGAAGCGACCTGGTATGACTTTTGGACTGGCGCAGTGTTGCAGGGGCCGCAGGAGATCGAATCGCCTGCTCCCATCGATCGCCTGCCGCTGTATGTGCGTGCCGGATCAATTGTTCCGTTGGGCCCAGACGTGGAATACGCGACGGAGAAACCGGCCGACCCGTTAGAAATTCGCGTTTATCGCGGTGCAAACGGGAGTTTCACGCTGTATGAAGACGAGAATGACAACTACAACTACGAACGCGGCGCGCACGCCACGATTCGATTTGCGTGGGACGAAGCTTCGGGCAGGCTGACGATCGGGGATCGCGCGGGGAGTTTCCCGGGGATGCCGGAGTCGCGCACATTCCATATCGTGTTCGTCCACGCGAATCATGGCGCCGGCGGCGGACTGACGGAAGCGCCGGACAAAACCATCACCTATTCTGGAAAAACCCTCACCGTAACGCCATAGCGACCGCTCTCGTAGGGCGATTGAACCGAAGTGGGGGCACTTCGCGATGGCAGGCTAGAATTCCGGCTTATGGCGAAGAGCGCGTACGACGCACTCACCGGCTGACCATCAGGCCGACCAACGACAAACATTCCGCCGATGGTAAACAAGCAGTGAAGTGTCATGCGCCGTTCACAGGAAATGCGGCGTGAATTCACACGGGGAGAATCACGGAGCAATCGAATGCGGTCAGTGTAGGCCTCCCAGTCCGGCTTAAATTCATGTGGAGGATGACCGTATGAAACTAAGAAAGCTTGCGTCCCAGGCGGCGCAGGGCGCCCGAGCGGGACTTGCAACGCTGGTGATGCTGCAAATGAGCGTGGTGGGACCCTTCCTTGGCAGTGCACAAGCAAAAAATAATCGCGACAATCGCACAGCGACACCGATCAAACACGTGATCATTATCGTCGGCGAAAACCGCACGTTTGATCACATTTTCGCTACCTATCAGCCGAAGGCGGGGGAAAGCGTGGACAACCTGCTCTCGCGCGGAATCGTGAAGGCCAACGGCAAGCCGGGGAAGAACTTCGCGGATGCCGAGCAGTATGCGGCTGACGTGACAGAGAAGTCCACGTATCAGATTGCCCCGAAGAAAAAGACGTTGTATGCGCCGCTGCCGGCTCCGTTGAACGGTGGGCCGACCGCACTTTGTGTAAACGGAGAAGGAATGTGCACGCTGGCGGACGCAATGTCGTCCGAAAACGGCCTGGCCGAGGAATACTACCCGTTCCTGCTGACGGGCGGAACGGGATTGGCCGGCAAAGTGCCGGATTCGCGGATTACCGGCGTACACAACGCGGCGCCCTATTTCACACTACAGCCGGGACCGTTCCAGCTGACCAACTCGCTGACGACGGACACCTTCCCGTACGATTCGTACGCCGCGAGCCCCGTGCACCGCTATTACCAGATGTATCAACAGATGGACTGCGACGCTTCCTACGTTTCGAAGAAGTATCCCGACGGGTGCCTGAAGGATCTGTTCGCGTGGACGGAAGTGACCGCGGGTTCGAACAGCAACGGCGCAACACCGCCAACGGCGAAGGGATACGACGACGACTATTTTCCGGGAGCGCACACTTCGGGTGAAGGATCTACGTCAATGGGTTTCTACAACATGGCCCAGGGAGATGCTCCGTACACGAAATTCCTGGCGGACCACTACGCCATGAGTGACAACTATCACCAGCCGGCAATGGGCGGCACGGGGCTGGACAGTATCATGCTGTTCTTCGGCGACGCGATTTGGTTCTACGATCCCAACAGCGCAACTCCCCTTGTGCCTCCACACAACGTGCAAGTGTGGGAAGATCAACCCGCGGACACGGGCGTCGTGGACGAAATTGAGAACCCCAACCCACTGCCGGGGACGAACAACTACTGGACCCAAGACGGATACGGGGGAGGCGGTTATGGTTCCGCGGTCTACGGCGGCGGTTCTTACTCGAACTGCTCCGACCCCTCACAGCCCGGCGTCAAGCCGGTTCTGAAGTACCTGGCGTCTTTGCCACGGCCGATCGAACCAAACTGCGATCCGGGCCATTACTACCTGCTGAATAACTACAACCCGGGATATTTCGGGGATGGCAGCAATGCGTATATCGACCATTATGTATACAACACCCCGTTCACGATTCCGCCGACGAGCCAGCGGAGCATCGGCGACGTACTGCTGGAAAACAAAATCTCGTGGAAGGGATATAACGATCAGTGGAACGCATACCTGACCGACAAGTACGAATTGAACTATGGTACGGTTGGGCCAAACAGCGACCAATACTGCAACATCTGCAATGGATTCCAATACCAGACGCAGATCATGGGCAACGACGAAGTCCGCAATGATCACCTGAAGGATACCGAGGAGCTTTACAGCGACATTGCCAGCGGCAACTTGCCGGCGGTATCGTTCGTGAAGCCCAGCGGATGGGTGGACGGGCACCCCGCGTCTTCGAAGTGGAATCTATATGAGGGCTTTGTGAAGAAGATCGTGGATGCGGTGCGGTCGAACAAACAATTGTGGGACAGCACGGCCATTTTCATCACAACCGACGAGGGCGGGGGCTACTACGACGCGGGATACGTCCAGTCGCTCGACTTTTTCGGAGATGGCACGCGCATCCCATTGATCGTGGTGTCGAAATGGACGAAGCCCGGACACATCTCTCACTCCTACACGGATCACGTCTCGCTCTTGAAGTTCATCGAGCACAACTGGAACTTGCCGACCATCAGTGCCCGGAGCCGCGACAATCTTCCCAACCCGAAAGCGGAGAAGGGCAATCCCTATGTGCCTGCGAATTCGCCGGCTATCGGGGACCTCTTTGACGTTTTTGATTTCGATCACTGCCAGGGAAATTAAACGGAGTTACAGACCAATACAACATGTGGGAAGTCTCGGCGCGATTATTTCGCGCCGAGGCTTTTTTACGCTTGAGCGGGACGCGTCAGTGGATGTAAAAAGCCGTACGGGAAAGTATCGTGTAATCGTGGCCTTTCTTGCCGAACGAGGGAACGAGCCGGACATCGAGTTTGTGGGGCTTGCCGAGCGCGGCGGTGGCGTTGGTGTAGTAACCGAGTGTATAGCGCGTTTTGATGCGGTGAATCAGGGCGGTGAAAACCTCGTCGAGGTGGGCGACGTCGGGGACATCGAATATTTCGCCGCCGGTCTGTTCGACGACTTTGCGGATGTTCACCAGGCCGGGAACCATGGCCGCGGCGAGACGCGTTTCGGGCGGATTGTAGCCGGGAATTTTGAGGTTGTAGACGACGGCGTCGGAAGCGATGGCTTCGGTAACGATGTCGCGCGTGCCCTGACCACCGGCGCTGGTGCCGACGTCGTCGCTGATCACAATGATGACGCGACGATCTTTTTGCGGCGCATTGAGAAGATATTGTGCAGGCACGAAAATGCCGTCGTTGATATTGGTGGCGCCGCCGACGCGGAAGCCGCTGATCTGGTTGGCAAGCTCGGCCTTGTCCCTAGTAAAGGGGACACGCAACTGGGCTTCGGTGGAGAAGGTAAAGAGGGCGACCTGATCTTCAGGCTTGAGGGCCGAAAGCGCCGTGTTGGCGGCCTGGCGCAGGGGAACGAGAAAAGGCCCGATGGAATCGCTGAGGTCCAGGACGAGGGCAACGTCGAGGGGCAACTCGTCGCGGCTGAAGACATCTATTTTTTGCGGCACTCCGTCTTCACGGAGCTCGAAGTCCTCTTGCTTCAGGTTGGACATGATCTGGGCAGACTTATTTTTGACCGTGGAATCTACCAAGACCAGGTTCACGTTGACGCGGATGGCAGTTTGCGGTTCTTCCTGAGCCGACGCAGGGACGATGGACAGCGTCATCAGGGCCAGCGAGAGAGTAAGTCGCCGGAACGTTGCGGGAACATGGCGCATGGAGAGTCGGTTCACCGGGAAATACAGTGTGAAGGATGGCGTTTGAGCCGACAAGGTTGTCCATCGCCACTGCGATATTAGCAGGGTACTTGACAAGTCGGTTAGTGTGCTCATAGGCTCAGAGGGCGATGGAGCTGGACACTTCCCTCTCTTGGCTGGCGATGACGATGACGCCGGGCGTAGCGGCGCGGCTCTCTGCGCGTTTGCTGCGGGAGTTCGGGTCGCCGGAGGGCGTATTCCGGGCGAGCCTAACGGCCATTGAATCCTGCAACGTGCCAGCGCAGGTGGCCCAGTCACTCTATAAAAAGCAGAATTTCTGGCGGGCGGAGAAAGAAGTGGCCGCACTGCGCGCGGTGGGAGGGCGCTTGGTCAATTGGACCGAGCCGGAGTATCCGCAAGCCTTGCTGCAGATTTATGATCCGCCCGTCCTGCTATACGTGCGGGGAGATGCTCAAGTGCTGAACCAGCCAGCGTTGAGCATTGTGGGAACGCGGCGGCCGACGGCATACGGTACACAGATGACGGAACGGCTATCGCGCGACCTTGCAAAACGGGGATTGGCGATCGTGAGCGGCCTTGCCCGCGGGGTGGATGCAATCGCCCATCAGGGGACCACGGCCGCGGAGGGGCGGGCTATCGGCGTGATCGGGACGGGGATTGATGTCTTCTACCCGAAGGAAAACAAGAAGCTCTATGAAAAGGTCCTGGAGCGCGGTGTGATCGTCAGCGAGTTTCCTTTGGGCGCGTATCCGGCGCCAGAGAACTTTCCAGTGCGCAACCGCATTATCGCGGGGATTCCGCTGGGGGTAGTGATCGTGGAGGGAAAGCAATACAGCGGATCGTTAATTACGGCGCGGTTGGCGATGGAGTTTGGCCGGGAAGTTTTCGGGGTGCCGGGAAATGTGACACAGGAAACCAGCTTCGCACCCAACCAGTTAATCAAGCAGGGGGCCAAGTTGGTGACGAGCGCGGAGGATGTGATCGAGGAGCTCCCAACCCCGGTGCGGGCTGCTCTAATGCAGGCTAAGGCGATCGGGTCCGAGCAGCGAAATCTGCTGGCCGAAAGCGAGCTAACTGGTTCACAACGAAAGATTTACGACCTGCTCAGCTTTGACGAGGCGAAGCCGATCGACGATCTGGTCGAAAGGAGTGGGTTGAATTCCAGCGAAGTTCTGGCTACCCTTTTTGACTTGGAGATGAAGGGGATGGTGCGGCAACTCCCCGGAAAGCAGTTCAGCAAGGTGCTGTTGTAAATGCAGAAGTTACCCGACCGCAGCTGAGGAAATGCACCCAAGGGGGGACTTCGAGCATCTGGAAGCAATTGGGCACCAGCGCCCAATTCTATATAAAGGTAGCGAGAAGGGCACAGACCGCCCCGGTAAGCCTTCCAAACGCAGCCTCACAGGTTACAAAGGAACACATGGCACGTTCATTGGTCATCGTCGAGTCGCCGGCTAAGGCGAAGACGATCAATAAATATCTCGGGAAGAATTATACGGTGAAGGCCTCAATCGGCCACGTGATGGATCTGCCGAAGAAGACGATCGGGATCCGCTTGCCGGTTAACGAGGATGAGGTCAACGCCAGCAAGAAAAAGAAGAAGAGCAAGCGGGGAGGAAAGGCCGCGGCACCCAAGCCGCCCCTGAAGCCCATCTCACTGGACGATCCGAAGATTTTCGAGCCGACTCTGCAGGTGATCCCCGGCAAGGGAAAAGTCATCAACGACCTGCGAAAGAGCGCAAGCAAGGCGGACGCCGTCTACCTGGCGGGCGACCCGGATCGCGAAGGTGAGGCGATTTCCGCGCACCTGCAGATGGTGCTCTCCAAGCCGGCGAAGTTCCTGATTCCCGACGAGGAAGAGGATCCCAAAAACGGGAAGCAGAATGGCGACAAGGACGTCAAGGAAGCCGAGCCCACAACCAACACGAAAAAAGCCGGAAAGGGCAAATTCGCAAAGAAGGCGCCCGAGAAGGACAAGATCGAAATCGAGCCAATCGATCCGAAGAAGATTTTTCGAGTGACGTTTAACGAAATTACGCCCAAGGCCATCCGGGCAGCGTTTGAGAAGCCGCGGCAGGTAGACACGCAATTGGTGGATGCGCAGCAGGCGCGCCGCGTGCTGGACCGCATCGTGGGTTACAAGATTTCACCGCTGCTGTGGGACAAAGTGCGGCGCGGATTGAGCGCCGGGCGCGTACAGACCGTGGCGCTGCGGCTGATCGTGGAGCGCGAACAGCAGATTCGAGCGTTTGTAGCGCAGGAGTATTGGACCATCCACGCGATGCTGGACTCCGACGAACCCCCGATTTTCGAAGCCCGCCTGACCAAGAAAAAGGGCGAGGACATTGAGGTCTCGAACCAGGAAGCGGCCGACGCAATTGTGGCCGCAGTGAGCAAGGCCAAATGGCAGGTGGCGAGTGTGACGTTGAAGGAAAAGCGCCGCAATCCGCCGCCCCCGTTCACGACTTCGAAGCTGCAGCAGGCGGCGTATAACCGGCTGCGATACACGGCCAAGCGCACGATGGCTCTGGCACAGCGGCTTTATGAAGGCGTGGAGCTGGGTGCAGAAGGTTCGGTGGCGCTGATCACCTATATGCGCACGGATTCGGTGCAGGTTTCGAACGACGCCCTGGAGCAGGTGCGCGGGTTGATTCCAGAGCGGTTTGGCAGCGCGTATTTACCGGAGAAGCCGAACTTTTACAAATCGAAAAAGGACGCCCAGGGCGCACACGAAGCGATTCGTCCGACCGAGGTGTCGCGGACTCCGGAAGATGTGCGGAAGTATCTGGAAGACGACGTTTTCAAGCTGTACCAGTTGATCTGGCAGCGGTTCGTGGCGTCGCAGATGTTGCCGGCAGTGTCCGACCAGACGACGATTGATATCAACGCTGGCGATTACACCTTCCGGAGCACCGGTTCGATATTGAAATTTGACGGTTACCTGAAGGTGTACCAGATTCCGGTGGCCGGCGCGGATCGAGAGGATGACGAAAAGGATGATGAAGGCGAGGGCAAGGCGCTGCCGCGAGTGACCGAAGGGCAGATACTGAAGCTCGATTCAATCAGGCCAGAGCAGCATTTCACGGAGCCGCCGCCGCGGTACACGGAAGCGACTCTGGTGAAGGAACTCGAAGAAGACGGCATCGGGCGGCCTTCTACCTACGCTTCGATCATTTCGACGATTGTCGAGCGCGAGTACGTGAAGAAGGATCAGGGGCGGTTTACACCGACGATGCTGGGCGAACGCGTTTGTGTGCTGCTGATCAAGAGCTTTGAGGACGTATTCGACGTGAGATTCACGGCGCGGCTGGAAGAAGAGCTGGACGAAATCGAAGAGGGCAAACTGCCGTGGCGTGAATCAGTCAAGGAGTTCTGGGAAAAATTCGTTGTGGACCTGGAAAAGGCCAGCGACGAGATGATCTCCTATAAGGCCGGAATTCCGACGGGGAAGAAGTGCGAAAAGTGCGGCCAGGGCGAACTGCTGGAGCGCATCAGCCGGCATGGATTCTTCCTGGGCTGCTCGCGATATCCGGAGTGCGATTTCATTCAGGACCTTTCGGAAGAGATTCCGGAGGATGCCGAAAACAAGGTTGAATACTGCGAGAACTGCGGCAAGGAAATGGCGTTGAAACGCGGGCGCTTTGGCGCGTTCCTGGCCTGCACGGGTTACCCGGATTGCAAGACCACGCGGCGCCTGGTGGCCGGGACGCGCATCGCTCACCAGCCGGACGAGCCGCTGGACGAGAAGTGTCCTCTGGACGGGCAGGGCCTGGTGAAAAAGCACGGGCGTTTTGGAGAATTCATCGGCTGCTCCGGATACCCGAAGTGCAAATACACGCGGCCGATCACGCTGGGCATCAAGTGCCCGAAGTGCCAGGAAGGGGAGTTCGTCAAGCGCGGGAGTATGGGGCGGGGCGGCAGGTTCCGCACGTTCTACGGATGCTCGCGGTATCCGGATTGCGATTTCACTACACCGTTCGCGCCAATCGCGGAGCCGTGCCCGAAATGCGGTGCGCCGTTCGTGGTGGAAAAGAAGACGAAGATTGGCACCGTGCGAGCCTGCATCAAGGATGGTTGCGACTGGGAAAAGCTGGCGCCCGAACAGAAACCCCCGGAGAAACCCCCGGAGAAACCAGCCGTCCAATCAGTCGAAGAAGCGACCCCGGTAGGCGTGAAGGTTTGACGGACAAGGGCGGAAACTCTCTTACGAAACAAACGGCAACTGGAAAACCTCATTCGCGCGGTCGTGTATCTATAATTTAGAGTGAAAGTGCGGCGCGGAATGAAGACTGCCATCCAAAAATACCTGGAATACATGCACTCGGTGCGCAATGCATCGCCGCACACGCTGATCAATTACGGAAATGACCTGGACCAGTTTGTGGCCTACCTGACGCCGCCTGGTGCGGAGACGGCGGCGCTGGACAGAGTGACTCATCACATGATCCGCGAATATGTGGCGCATCTCCACGAATGCAGAATGGAGAAAAGCTCGATCGCGCGGAAGCTGGCTGCGCTGCGGTCGTTTTTCAAATATTGCGTGCGGGAAGGGAAGATCAATGAGAATCCCGCGCGGCTGGTGCCCACGCCGAAGCTGCCGAAGCGCATTCCAGCGGTGCTTTCGGCGGAGGAGATGAATGGATTCCTGAACCAGTTGGCGACAGGTGAGGAAGGAACGCCGCGTGACAGGAAAAAGCCAAGAAAAGCAAGGATGGCCACGGCGCCGCGCGGCGGTTTGCGAATCGAGGAGGATCGCCTGCTGCTGGCGCGGGATCGCGCGATTCTGGAACTTCTGTACGCTGCCGGGCTCCGAGTCAGCGAGCTGACTGGCCTGAATCTGATTGACATGGACCAGAAGGACCAGATGCTGCGTGTACGTGGGAAGGGGAACAAAGAGCGAATCGTGCCCTATGGGCAGAAAGCCGTGCAGGCGCTGAAAAAGTATTGGATCGTGCGCGAATCGCTGCTGCGCGAGTGCGAAAAAGGCGGGCGCAAGGCGAGCGCGGACGCGGTGTTCTTGAATTACCGGGGCCGACGGCTGACGCAGCGCAGCGTGGGGCGCCTCGTGAAGAAATACGTGAGGCTGGTTAACGTCAACTGGGACCTGCACCCGCATTCCCTGCGGCACGCATTCGCCACGCATCTGCTGGCCGATGGAGCGGATTTGCGCGCAATTCAGGAATTGCTCGGTCACCAGTCGCTTTCCACGACACAGAAATACACGCACGCTTCCATACGCCAACTCATGGATATCTACGACAAGGCGCATCCGCACGCCTGAACATTCCTGATGCAACTGTTTTGTATCTGGAAGCAGACCACCGGCTCCGCACTCCGGCGCGTGAGAAGCCAGCGAAAATTTCCTGTTTGGTCGGAGGTCACTGCAGACGCAATTTGCGTATGATAACCAAAGCGGCGAGGAGTGAGTTTTGGTATCCGTCATCAGGGCGACCCGTCCGGGAGTTGGAGAGTCTGTGGCCACCAAGGAAAGCACCAAGCCTGCGCGCAAATCTAAGAATGGCTTCGCGAATTCGGCTGCCCTGAGGAAACTGTACAAAGGTGGCATCGTCGTCCGAGCGCGCCGCGTACCTTCGCGGGCACTCGTGGTAACTGCTCTATTCATCCTGGCCGGGCCGTTTCTGGTTTTCGCGCAGACAATCCGGCAGCGATCCCATGACGTGAAGAACGGTGAGCGGCTGTACAAATCCGGATGCGTCACCTGCCATGGCGACCGAGGTGCGGGCGCACCAACGACCCTGACAGAGTTCAAGCGGCCGGACACGTTCCCGGATTTTACGCGCTGCGATCAGACGACGCCAGAACCCAATTCCGCCTGGAAAGACGTAATCACCAGTGGCGGCCCGGCGCGAGGTTTCTCCCAGATCATGCCTTCCTTCGGAGAGCTTCTTAGCTCTGAGGAAATCGATGACTTAATCGCCTATCTAAGGACTTTTTGCCGCAACTCACATTGGGCACGCGGCGAACTGAACCTGCCGCTGGCCCAAGTGACGGAAAAGGCCTTTCCAGAGAATGAACTGGTCGTGACCACCGCCGTGAATGCGCAAGGCGCGCCCGGGGTAAGCAGCCACGTGATTCACGAGCAGAGATTCGGAGTACACAACCAGATCGAAGTGGACGTGCCGTTCGAATTTCAAGACCTGAATCATACCTGGTATGGAGGAGTCGGGGACGCGACGCTGGGGCTCAAGCGGGAAATGTGGTCCAGTTTGAGAACAGGTTCGATTTTCAGCCTGTTCGGCGGCGTGATCGTTCCGACCGGAAACAAAGATCGTGGCTTTGGGTCGGGCACTACTACCTTCGAGACGTTCGCGGCCTTTGGCCAGCTTTTCCCGACGAATACTTTTATTCAATTCCAGGCCGGCGCGGAGTTACCGAGCCATACAGACATCGCGCCACAAGTCGTGTTCTGGCGTACCGCGTTCGGCCAAACCTTTGCGGAAAATCACGGGCTGGGCCGCATGTGGTCCCCAATGGTGGAGTTTGTGGCCGAGCGCGAACTGGTGGACGGAAGCAGAACAAGTTGGGATGTGGTTCCGGAGATCCAGGTAACCATCAGCCGCAGGCAGCACATTCGCGCAAACATCGGTTATAGCAAGCCGTTCACAAACGTGGCCGGCCGGCAAGGCCAGGTAGTCTTCTACATCCTCTGGGATTGGGCAGACGGAAAGTTGACAAAGGGTTGGTAATGCACGGGACTCGGAGCATCTGGACTGCAATTCTGATTACGTCTATGGCTGCCCCACTGCTGCTCCGTGGAGGCGACGAGAAGTCCCCGCCCAAACCGGACTTCCACACTTCTGACCGCTGTGTAGCCTGCCACAACGGGATGAGAACGAAAAGCGGCGCGGATTATTCCATAGGCCTGGAATGGCGCGCGAGCATGATGGCGAATTCGGCTCGCGACCCCTACTGGCAAGCGGGAGTGCGGCGAGAGATCACGGATCATCCGGAATCGAGCGCGATCATCGAGGACGGATGCGCCGATTGCCACATGCCGATGTCGCGGTATCAGGCGAAGGTCCAAGGGAAATTGGGTCAGGTGTTCGCACATCTTCCGTTCGAGGACAATCCCGAAAAGAATGCAGCCGCCGAGGACGGCGTCACTTGTTCCGTTTGCCATCAGATCACGGCCGAAAAATTCGGTACCCGGGAAAGCTACAACGGGGGATTTGTGGTGAACGCTCCCACTTCACAGAAGGATCGGCCGGAATACGGGCCTTACGTGATTGATGCGCCGCACGCACGGCTGATGCAGTCTTCAACAGGAGGATTCACCCCGACGCACGGGAAACAGATCCATGAATCGGAGCTCTGCGCGACCTGCCATACCCTGTACACGCCGACGTTGGGTCCCGGCGGAAAAAAGATAGCCGACTTTCCCGAGCAGATGCCTTACCTGGAGTGGAAACACAGTGCATTTGCCGGCACGCGGAGTTGCCAGTCCTGTCACATGGCAGAGGTAGCGGGCGATACCCAGGTCACCTCCCTGTTTGGCGAACCTCGTCAGGGAGCAAAACATCACTCTTTTTCCGGCGGCAACTTTTTTATCCAGCGCTTGCTAAGTAACTATCGGCAGGATCTAAGCGTGACGGCGCTTCCTTCGGAGCTCAATGCTGCCGCGCAGGAATCGGTGAATTTCCTGCAATCCCAGAGCGCGCACGTGAGCATTCGAAATGTGGAAATCAGCGGAGAGAAGCTGCGCGCCGAAGTGCTGGTTGAAAATCTGACCGGGCACAAACTGCCCACTGCTTATCCGTCGCGGCGCGCCTGGCTGCATTTCGCCATCCGCGATCGCAACGGCCACACCGCATTCGAATCCGGCGCGCTGAATTCCGATGGGTCAATCCACGGAAACATCAACGATGCGGACCCGACCCGCTTTGAGCCGCATTTCCGCGAAATTACAAGCGCCGATCAAGTGGAGATTTACGAAGCGATATTGAAGGACTCCGAAGGCCGAGTAACCACTGGCCTGATCAACGCGATTGGCTATCTGAAGGACAATCGTCTACTTCCCTCGGGCTTTGACAAAAATTCCACGCCGAAGGATATTCAAGTGGTGGGAGAGGCGGAACAAGATCCGGACTTCACGGATAAAGGCAGTGTGGTGGGATACTCAGTAGCGGTTGATCCCGCGTTGGCCCCTTTCCATATTGAAGTAGAACTTTGGTATGAGCCTATCGCTTACCGATGGGCACACAATCTAGCCCCCTATCCGGCCTCGGAACCCCAGCGGATGTTGAAGTACTATGAGACCATGTCGTCGGGTGCGGCGGTAATCTTGGCAACTGTAGAAGCAACCAAATAAACGGAGTGGTTTCCAAGGTATGACCATTTGGGCCTGTCCTGCGTCTAAAAGCCACAAGGAGCCTGCGCTCAGGCCCACGTGTGGCCAGGACTGTGTTCCGCGCATCGGGTAGCTGCACGCGATCAGTTTGACAGATTTCTGGGCACAGCAGCGGGTATCGGTTCCACCTCGAATCTCGGGAGAATTACGAAATGAAAGCCAAAATCCTGGCTTTAAGCGCAACTTTTTTGTGCATTGCCGCCGCTGGAACCGGGCTTTCTTTTTGCCGCGAGCAATCGAATGCGCAGTGGAATACCCTGGTGGATGAATACCTGGACAAGGTGTATTTCCCGCAGAATCCCACGGCGGCCACGGTTGCGGGCATTCACCGTTTCGACGGGCAGTTGGAAGCTTATTCAAAGCAGGAAATCGCGCAGCAAATCCAAACTCTGCATCAATATGAAATCCAGGTAGAGAAATTTCCGGCGGCCGGGCTAAATGCGGTGGATACTGCAGACCGTGAAATTCTGCTGGGGCAGATTCGCAGCACTTTGCTTACGCTGGTGACGCTTCGCCCGAGGGAGAACAATCCGGACGTGTATTCGTCAGGCGCAGCGAACAGCGTGTACGTGCTGATGATCCGGAACTTCGCCCCGGTTGAGGAGCGGCTCGGCAGCGTGATTGCCAGGGAAAAACTGGTTCCGGCCATGATCGCTTCCGCGAAGGACAACCTGAAAAATCCGCCGAGGATATTCACGGAGATCGCCATCCAGCAACTGCCGGGAACGATCGGTTTTTTTGAAAGGGATATGCCTGCCGCTTTTGCGGGTGCCAAAGACGAAATGCTGCGCGCTGAATTTGCGAAGTCGAATGCGGCGGTCGTCGCAGCCTTGAAACAATATGCGGCGTGGCTACAGAAAGATGTGCTGCCGCGATCGAATGGCGATTTCCGGCTGGGCGCAACGAATTACTCGAAGAAACTGCTGTACGACGACATGGTCAGCACGCCGCCGGACCGTTTGTTGGAGATCGGGGAGGCCGACCTGCACAAAAACCAGGCGGAATTGCGCCGCATCGCAGAGGAAATCAACCCGCAAGAGACCCCGCAGCAGGTGGTAGCCGAACTGGAGACCATGCATCCGGCGCCGGACAAGCTGATGGATACGTTCCGCGGAACATTCGACAGCCTGATTGCTTTCATCCAGGCGAAGCACATCATTTCGATTCCCCCGGGGCCGAAGCCGATGCTGATGGAAACGCCCCCGTTTGAGCGCGCCACCACCACGGCATCGATGGATACGCCGGGACCGTTTGAAACGCACGCGACCGAATCCTACTTCCATGTGACGCTGCCGGCGCCGGGCGATTCGCCAGCGGACGTCGCCAGCCTGATGGCGGGCTTCAACGTGGGCACGATTATCACTACCTCGCTGCACGAGACCTATCCGGGGCATTACATGCAGTATTTGTGGACCAGCCGCGCGCCCAGCAAGCTGCGCAAAGTGTTCTATGCCAATACGAACGTGGAAGGCTGGGCGCACTATTGCGAGCAGATGATGCTCGACGAGGGTTACGGGCAGCCGGGCACGGGCGCGAAGGACGCGCGCGAGGCCAAATTCATCCGGCTAGGGCAGTTGCAAGACGCGCTGCTGCGCGACGCGCGGTACGTCATCGGCATCCGGATGCACACCGGAAAGATGACCGTTGCGGAAGCGAAGACATTCTTCGTGCAGGAAGGCTTTCAGTCCGAAAGGATTGCGGACATCGAAGCGAAACGCGGCACTTCCGATCCCACGTACTTGTACTACACGCTCGGCAAACTGCAGATACTGAAGCTGCGGGAAGACTACAAACGGAAAATGGGCGATGCCTATTCGCTGGGAAAATTCCACGACGAATTCATGAGCCAGGGTTTCCCGCCGATCGCGGTAGTGCGCAAGGCGATGCTAGGGGACGATGCCCCGACGCTGTGAGCGGTCTTGGATGCAGGGAGCCCCTCCCGGGCAAGTAACAGAAAATAAGCTAGATGCCAAAAGCGCGTAAAATCGCGCGTTGACGAGCCAGCAAGTCAACCCGTATAATCGGAGTTTGTCTTGAGCCTTTGGAGGAAAGATGTACGCCGTCATACAGACCGGGGGAAAGCAGTATCGTGTCGCGCCCGGCGACACCATCCGCATCGAGCGGGTGAAGGGTGATGTGGGCGAGCAGGTGAAATTCGGGACCGTGCTAGCCGTGCATACCGACGAAAAGAAAGTGTTGGCTGGAACGGAAGCGACCAAGGCCAGCGTTACGGGCAAGATCGTGGAGCAGGGCCGAGCCAAAAAGGTCACCGTTTTGAAGTACAAGAAGACCAACCAGTACAAAATTCAGCGGGGCCACCGGCAGAATTACACGGCCGTGCAGGTCAGCGAAATCAAGCTGTAATTTATCGAGAGGATTTGCGTCATGGCACATAAAAAGGGCGGCGGCTCGTCTACAAACGGCCGCGATTCACACGGACAGAGGCTCGGCGTCAAGCGTTTCGGCGGGCAACTGGTAAACGCGGGAACGATCCTGGTGCGGCAGCGCGGCACAAAGCACCAGGCCGGCGACAACGTGGCGAAGGGCAAGGACGACACGCTGTTCGCGCTGGTGACCGGCTTCGTGAAATTCGAGGACAAGGGCAACCGGGGGCGCTTCATCAGCGTGACACCGGCGGTGCAGGCGAAGGCCGCGAACTAGGTCCTACGGCATTGGAGCGGCCCCGGCGCGAGTCGGGGCCGTTTTTTGTTTTCGGCGAGAGAAAGAATTGACGCAGAGGCCGCACGGGAAACGCGCAGAGATCGCAGAGAAGAGTGCAGAATGTTTGTTGATGAAGCGAAAATTTCGGTGAAGGCTGGCGACGGTGGCAACGGCTGCGTGGCGTTCCGCCGGGAGAAATACGTGCCGCGTGGCGGGCCGTCCGGCGGCGACGGCGGGCGTGGCGGCAGCGTTTACCTAGAAGCAAATCCCAACGACAACACTTTGCTGCGCTATCGCTATAACCGGGAGTTCAAGGCGGACCGCGGACGGCACGGCGAAGGTTCAAATTGCACAGGGATTTCGGGCGACGACATGATCTTGAAGGTGCCCGTCGGAACGCTCGTATTTGACGCCGGCGAGGATCAGTTACTGGCCGATTTGAAGCAGCCGGGCCAGCGCGTATTGGTGGCACAAGGTGGCCGCGGCGGCCGGGGCAACCAGCATTTTGCGAAGCCGTGGCACCAAGCCCCACGCGAGAAGGAAGATGGCGAAGCCGGAGAGGAACGAAACCTCCGGCTGGAGCTGAAACTCCTTGCAGACGTGGGACTGGTGGGCTTTCCGAACGCCGGCAAGTCGACACTAATTTCGGTGATCAGCGCTGCGCGGCCAAAGATTGCGAATTATCCCTTCACGACGTTGGAGCCAAACTTGGGCGTGGCGAACGCCGACGGCGGAACCGGCGGACACGGGACAGAACTTGGCCGGACATTTGTTGTAGCCGATTTGCCGGGGCTCATCGAAGGCGCAAGCCTCGGCGCCGGTCTGGGAATCCGTTTCCTGCGCCACGTGGAGCGCACACGGCTGCTGGTGCACCTGATAGATACCAGCGACATAGCGGAAATGGATCCCGTGAAGGCGTTCGAAGTTATAGAGGGCGAGTTGGGAGCGTTCAGCAGGAAACTCCTCGAAAAGCCGATGATTCTCGTGGCCACAAAGCTTGACGCCACGACCGATAAATCCAAGCTGGACGACTTGCGGGCGTTCTGCAAGAAACGGGGACTGGAATTTCACGCCATATCCGCCGCAGCCGGCGAGGGCGTGAAAGAGTTGGTCCGCGGCGTCGCCGACGCTCTGGACCGCATTCCCAAGGAAGCATTGGAGGACGAGGTGAGCGAGTTCGACCGGGAAAGAGTCGAAGGAACCAACGCCGAAGAGGTGCGAGAATTCCTGAACGACGAAGATTACGAAGCCGACGACGAAGGCCCGGAGGCCGAAGATTAGGAAGCATCCCGTAGCGGAAATTCGTGAGAGAATCGAATTTGGGAACCTCCTGGAGGCGGATTGACCACTGCGCAGGCTTCAGCTCACCGTACGGCGGCAAAACACCATCCAAGACGCATTGCATTGTTTGGCGGTTCGTTTGACCCGATTCATTCCGGGCATTTGGCGGTCGCGCGTGCGGCGGACCGGCGGTTCAATTTCGACGAACTGCACTTCATCCCGGCAAGCCGCCCACCGCACAAGCTGAAGCAGCATCTGGCCCCGTTTCCGCACCGGTTTGCCATGGTGGCACTGACTTCGGCGGATCATCCGCATTTTGTGCCGTCATTGGCCGAAGCCGGAGAGGATTTCAGCGGCACGCAGTTGCACTATTCCGTGGACACGGTGCGCTACTTCCGCCACACGTATCACGGCCACGGCGACCGCATTTTTTTCATCATCGGCGCCGACGCGTTTCTGGACATACCTATGTGGAAGGAGTACGAAACACTGCTTGGCCTCTGCGATTTTGTGATTGCCAACCGGCCGGGGATACGGCTGGAGGCGTTGCGCCTGGTGATTCCTCCGGACTTGCACGCGCGGCCGAACGTAAAGCGCGACAAGGATGACGAAAGCATTGCGCATGGATCACCGATCGTGGCGCTGCTGGACAAGACCACGGTCTATTTGCTGGAAAATGTCTCCAGCGAGGTGAGCGCGACCGATATCCGGCGCAAGGCGGGCCGCGGCCAATCGATCCATGGCCTTGTCTCCGCGCGCGTGGAGGAATACATTTTGAAACAGGGACTTTACCGGTGAATCTAGAAGCGTTACCCAAAGGTGTGCGGTTGGCCGTGGAAGCGGCGCAAGAGAAAAAAGCGGGAGCGATTACCGTGCTGGATTTGAGCGGGCTCGGCGCGTTCACGGAGTATTTCGTGATCTGCACCGGCTACAGCACGCCACAATTGCAGGCCATCTGTTCCGAAATCGAAGCCGTGCTCTACCGGGAGATGAAGCGCACTCCGGAGCACCGCGAAGGCCACCGCTCGGCGGAATGGGCGCTACTGGATTTTGGCGGAGTCATCGTGCACGTCTTTGGCGAACAGGCACGGCGTTTTTACGATCTCGAGCGGCTCTGGCGCCAGGCACCCGCGCTGGTTCTACCGGATGACTCAGGCGCCGCCGCACGGGGTCAACTTTCCGAAAAGGTCGGATAACCATGGCCCCAGCGTATTCCGGCCGGATTCTGACTCCTTTTGTAGATTAACTTCTCAGACGCGTTTGATGAGCACGGCGGTCAGGTCGTCCTGCTGGTGGGTGCCTTTGGAAAACGCAATTACCGCATCGTAAAGCGCCTTGATAATCTGCGCGGGGAGCAGGGCACGCGAGGCCCGAACGGCCTCTTCCAGCCGCTTTTTCCCGAACTCTTCCTGAGCGGGATTTTCGAATTCCACGAAGCCATCGGTGATCAGCAGGAAAATGTCGCCCCGCTCCAAGGGAATCTTTGTTGGAGGACCGGAAACCAGTTCGGGAAGGATGCCCAACGGCACGCCTTGCGAATCGATTTCGCGGAACGAATCGCTGGCGGCGGAATAGAGAATAATCGGGCCGTGCCCCGCGGACAGGACCTCCAGTTCGCCCGTTCCGGGAGCGCAGGAGACGCTGGCAAACGTTACGAAGCGCGTCGGGTCCAGATCGCGCGCGATGGACCCGTTGATTTGCGTGACCGCGGACAATAAGTCGCTGTGAACGGCAAAACCAGAGCGGGCATACGCGCGGCACGCGGCCGCTAGAAGGGCAGGGCCGATGCCGTGGCCGGTGACGTCGCCAAGCACCACAATCAGCCGGCCGTCCGCGAGCGTGACCCAATCGTAAAAGTCGCCTCCGGTATCGTCCGCAGGCTTGTTCCAGCCGGCAACGGCGACACCCGAAATTTCCGGCGGCGTCTGGGGTAACAGCGCCTGCTGAATTTCCCGAGCGGTCTTTAAGTCATGCTGGACGCGGTCGAGTTGCCGGCGCGTTTCCACTTCGCGAAGCGCAGCTTCCACATGCTTGCGGATTTCCCCGGCGACTCCGCCGGCAACGAAACCGCTCACGAGCAGAATGACTGCATAGAGGCTCACGTCGGTCTGGGTGACCGGCGCCGGGTGACCGGGTGTGGGAGGAAGCCAACCGAGGTATACGGCAGCGGCGAGATAGCTGGCGGCGGCGGTGATTCCCGCCAGTCGGCAGATCCAGCGATCGAGCCGGAGAATCGAAAGGATAATGAAGACAAAGAAAAGCAGAGTGGCCGGGCTAGCCAGTGGTCGATAGGGGGTTTCAAAGCCCCTCGACGTCAGCCAAGCGACGCCGATGGCCGGCACGGTGGTTTCGAGTACCGTACTCGTGATCCAGACAGAGCGCGGGAAGGTGCGGTTCTCGCGCAGGGCGCGATTCACCAGCCCCAGCATCGTGTATTCGTAGAGTCCGACGGTGGCGGCTAGCGCAAGCGTCCAGCCGACGTGGCTGCTGAGGACCGTGGTGTGCAGCAGGAAAACGCGCACTGTCAGCACGACGGCAACAACGGCGAGGAAGGTCAGGACGCCATAGATACGCACGCGCTCGCTGCGCAGTTCTGCGCCGTAAAATGCGTCGGAAGGTATCTCATTCTCGGCCATGGGTTCCTGAAAGGGTGAGCGGATGCACGGTCATCATAAGCGGAGTTCCCCCGATTCCCAAAGGGAAACTTAGCCGTGGAGGGGACGGGCAGCCGGAGCCGAGTGTACACTCCGGGGATGAAGATTTGCCTGCTGATGCTGGGCAAGACGCGGCGTCCCGAAATCAACTCGATCCTTCAGGACTACCTGAAACGCATTTCACGAAGTTGCCCAATCGAAGTCGTAGACGCCCGGGACGCCGACGCGGCGTTGAAGCGACTGGATGCGAACCGCGCGGCCGCCTCCGCGCTGCTTGACGCGGCCGGGCAGCCCTGGGACTCGGCAATCTTCGCGAAATGGATCGGCGAGCAGCGCGACCGCGGCGCTCGGGAACTCATTTTTGTCTGCGGGGACGCGGACGGCTTTCCCGAAAGTCTGCGGGAACGGGTGAAACAAAAGCTCTCGCTTAGCGCCATGACCTACTCGCACGAACTGGCGCGCGCGATGCTGGCCGAGCAGCTTTACCGGGCGTTTGCGATCCTGTCGGGCAGTCCGTATCCGAAATAGCCCGGGGCCAAGCTGCATTCGCAGGAGACGTGCGTTTTTTCGCGTTCCATGAAATGATGTGCACCGGAAAAAACCATGCCAATACGCTTTGCGCCGGATAAGGATCAGCCATCGGTAGCGATTGAAATTCCGCTGCAGAAGCCGCTACCCGATTACGATCTTCACCAGATCGAGCAGCCGACACCGCGCGACATTGATGTGTTGCTCGTGTCGCAAGGTTTTCGCGACCTGGTGGACGACGCGCGTGGCGTCCTGACCGAATTGGTCTGCAATCCTCCGCCAGTGCCGACGACCACGCATCTGGTGGACCTCGAGCTGACGCACGTACCTGACTTTCAGATTACGCAGCTCACCGGCGCGATCTGTCCGTCGGAAGATGAGGTCTACCGGCCGGGTCTGTGGCTGGTGCTGAAGGACAAAAAGACGACAGGAAAACAACCGCTGAGCGAACTGGCGCTCGAGTATGCCCGCGTGATCGCGCACGAACTCGTCAGACGGCTCGATATTTGATTGGCCCGATATACTGACGAACGCTGCTGTTGCCCGCAACTTGACGTTTCCACGACGACTCCGCAGACTTGAAAGACTCAACTTATTTCGCATGCCATAACAGGGAATCGAGCTTATGCCCGAAGGAAAAGGACTGCTGATTGTTTACACCGGCCCCGGGAAGGGCAAAACCACATGCGCGTTGGGGACTGCTTTTCGCGCGGTCGGGCAGGGGCTGCGTGTCCTGATGGTCCAGTTCATCAAAGGGTCGTGGCATTACGGCGAGCTGGATGCCGCAAAAATGCTGGGCGACGACAAATTTGAAATTCGGCCCATGGGCCGCGGCTTCGTCAAAGTCGGCGGCGCGGAAACGGATCCGGAAGATCTTCGGCTCGCCGTAGAATGCTGGGAGTCCGGGCGCGCGGCGATATATAGCGGAGCATACGACCTGGTGGTGCTCGATGAGATCAACTACACCATCAGCTACAAAATGCTGGACGCGGAGAGGGTTGTGGAGGCATTGACCAGCCGCCCGGAGCATGTGCATGTGATTTGCACCGGCCGCAACGCGCATCCGAAGCTCGTGGAAGCCGCGGACCTGGTCACGGAAATGAAGGAAGTGAAACACCCATACACGAAGGGTATACTGGCACAACGAGGAATTGACTACTGAGGTGGTAGTTAGCAGAGAGCGGGTAGCAAAAGTCAGAAATCAGATATCTAAAAAACGGAAGCGGCAGGCCGCGAGCTCGGAATCAGGATTGTGTACCAAGGCTATTAGGGTGTCTCGAGTTCGAACGGAAAACTAAAGATTGAGAACTGAGGACTAAAAACTTCTCCATGTCGTGGTTCAAGCGAGATAAAAAAGCGATCGAACAGGCGACGCCGCCGGAAGAGCGTCGTGTGCGCACGGAAGGGCTCTGGATGAAGTGCGAGTCCTGCCGCGCGATCGTCTTCCGCAAGGATCTGGAAGAGAATCTGTTCGTCTGCCCCAAATGCCAGTTTCACTTCCGAATCAACGCGAAAAAGCGGCTTGATTTGCTCTTCGATGGGAAATGGACCGAGCACGACGCGGGGATGGTTTCGACGGACCCGCTGAAGTTCGTGGATACCAAGCCTTACGCCAAGCGCATCAAAGAGGCGCAGAAAAAACTCGGGATGAACGACGCGATCCTGACCGCGGAAGGTCAGTTGAACGGCAAGCCCGTCATCTGTTGCGCGATGGAATTCGGTTTCATCGGCGGCTCGATGGGTGCGGTGGTGGGCGAAAAAGTGACCCGCGCGATCGAAATGTCCATGGACACACGCCAGCCGCTAATCGTTGTTTCCTGCTCCGGCGGGGCGCGCATGATGGAAGGCACGATCAGCCTGATGCAACTCGCGAAGGTGTCGGCAGCGTTGGCGCGGATGGATGAAGAGCGCCTGCCGTATATTTCCGTTCTGACCGATCCAACTACAGGGGGCGTCACCGCGAGCTTCGCCATGTTGGGCGACCTGAATATCGCCGAGCCCGGCGCCCTGATCGGTTTCGCCGGGCCGCGCGTGATTGAGCAGACGATCCGGCAGAAGTTGCCGGAGGGCTTCCAGCGCTCGGAATTCCTTCTGGAACATGGCTTCCTGGATGCCGTCGTGCATCGCAAGGATCTTAAGGGCTTCATCTCGAACACGCTGGACCTGCTGACCTCCTGAAATGGATTATCAGAGTGCGGTTCGCTATCTGCTTTCCCTAGGCCGCGAGCTGGCCGCGCCAACGCAGGCTGCGGCGGCAAAATTCAACCTCGAAAATATTTCCACCTTATTGGAGCGCCTCGGCCGACCGGATCGCGCGTTTCCGCTCGTGCACATCGCCGGCACGAACGGAAAGGGCTCGACGGCTGCGTTTATCGAGCGGATTCTGCGGGAAGCGGGCTTCCGCACAGGCCTCAACACCTCTCCCCATTTGGAACGCATCAACGAACGCATTCGCATCGACGGGGAGGAACTCTCCGACGAGCGTTTCGCGGAGATCTTTACGCGCATCCATACGGTTATTGAAGAGCTGCTGGCCGAAGGAAAGCTGAAAGCTCACCCTACGTATTTTGAATGCGTCACTGCACTGGCGTTCGAAGCCTTTGCCCAGGAGCGCGTCGACTTTGCCGTCATCGAGGTGGGCCTGGGCGGCCGGCTGGACGCGACCAACGTAGTGTCGCCGGTACTCTCGGTGATCACGCGCATCGATTTTGATCACGAAAACTTTCTGGGCCACGCACTGAAGGAAATTGCGGGAGAGAAGGCGGGAATCCTAAAGCCGCATGTTCCGGCAGTGATCGGCGGGCAATTCCCGGAGGCGCGGGTGGTGTTGCTCGAGCGAGCCGGCGAATTGCGCTGCCCGCTTGTGGAGACCCGGGAAACGTATCGCCTCGAGGCAGAGGAAGTGGAACACGGTTGTGCGCGCGCCACTGCTATCGAATTGCCCGGAGGAGACAAGTTTCCGCTGGCCCCGAGACTCCCTGGCCGTTTCCAGCTCGAGAACGCTCTTAATGCACTAGCCACTGCGCGCATCCTGCAAAGGCGCGGTTATCGCATCACCGACGAGAACATCATCACCGGTATTGCCGCGACGGAATGGCCCGGACGTCTCGAGAGACTTCAGAGCGGGCCAGACGTATACCTGGACGGCGCACACAATCCTGGCGCGGCGCGCGCGCTGTCTGAATTTCTCGCGGAGAATCATGCAGGCCGGCGGACCTACCTAATATATGGCGCCATGCGAGATAAGGCGGTCGACGAAGTCACTGGCCTTCTGTTTCCCCTTGCCTATGAAGTCATCTTCACGCAGCCGGGAACGCCGCGCGCCGTCAGCGCCGCGAGACTCGCGGAGATCGCCGGTGATCATGCTCCGCGATTTTCCGTCGTCCCGGAGGCGCAGCGGGCACTCGAATCGGTGCTGGCCAAGGCACGGCCTGAGGACGTGATCCTTGTAACCGGCTCGCTCTACCTTGTGGGCGAGATTCGCCGCGTCTGGAACGAACGCAGAAAAGTCGCGCAGACCTAGAAAAGTCCGTAAAATGGAGCATCTTTGTGAAGCGAGCCGGCGACGCGGCCTGTGCTCTGTTTTTCCTGGCTACCGAACCTCAAGGCGAAATCGCGCGCATGAAAAGAGCAAAAGCAGCGGAGAAAAAATCAAAAGCGCCGCTGGTGGGCCTCATTATGGGATCCACGTCAGATTGGGAGACGATGGAGCATTCCGCGACCATGCTACGCGCTCTCGGCGTGCCCTATGAAACGCGTGTTGTTTCCGCTCATCGCACGCCGGAGCTGCTCTTCAAGTATGCGTCGGCCGCGGAAAAACGCGGGATTGAGGTGATTATCGCCGGCGCCGGGGGCGCGGCGCACCTGCCGGGCATGACCGCATCGAAGACCGTTCTTCCGGTGCTGGGCGTACCGGTGGAGTCCAAAGCGCTTAAAGGGCTGGATTCCCTGCTTTCCATTGTGCAGATGCCCGGTGGCATCCCTGTGGGTACGCTGGCGATCGGAAAAGCCGGCGCGATTAACGCCGCGCTGCTGGCGGCGGCGATCCTGGGCACCAAGCATCGTGCCATTCGCGAAGCGTTGCGCAATTTCCGGCAGACACAGACGAAGCGAGTCTTGTCGCAGCCCGACCCGGCGATGGCCGCGGAAAGTGCATTGCAAGCGATGCACGCGCAAATCTCGAGGAAAAACGAGTGACCACGATTGGCATTCTCGGTGGCGGGCAACTCGGCTATATGCTCGCGCTCGCGGGCTATCCGCTCGGCTTTCATTTCCGGTTTCTAGACCCATCCCCGGAAGCTCCTGTGGGGCGCATTGCCAATCGCGTGACCGCTGATTTTCTGGACGAAGCTGCGTTGGCCAGGTTTGCGCATGGCCTGGAAGTGGTCACGTACGAGTTCGAAAATGTGCCCGTCGCCGCAACGAAATTTCTGACGGAGCGTGTGCCGATCTACCCGCCAACCGTCGCACTTGAGCAAGCGCAGGATCGCTTGCGCGAGAAGCGGCTCTTCCGCAAGCTGGGCATCCCCACGACGGAATTTGCCGAGGTGGCGAAACTCAGCGACCTGGATGCCGCCGTGAAGCACGTCGGCCTGCCCGCGGTGCTCAAGACGTGCCGCATGGGATATGACGGCAAGGGGCAATGGCTGCTACGGACGCAATCGGACGTGCAGAAATCGCGGCCGGGGTTGCCGGAAGTTCCGCTGATCCTCGAAAAATTTGTGCCCTTTCAGCGGGAGTTGTCCGTCCTGGGCGTGCGCGGGCGTGGCGGCGAGATCGCGTTTTACCCGTTGATCGAAAATCACCATCGCGGAGGCATCCTGCGGCTTTCGTTGGCTCCGGCGCCGGATCTTTCCTCTGATTTGCAGAGTGAAGCCGAGCGCGCGACGCGTGCCGTCCTCGAAGCGCTGGGATACGTTGGCGTTCTGTGCATCGAATTCTTCGAACTGGACAGGCGGCTGCTGGCCAACGAAATGGCGCCACGCGTTCATAACTCCGGACATTGGTCGATCGAAGGCGCGGTCAGCAGTCAGTTTGAAAATCACCTGCGCGCGATCCTGGGGCTGCCGCTTGGTTCGACGGCGATGCTCGGTGTTTCCGCTATGATCAATCTCATCGGAGAGCTTCCCGAAAGCAGGGAAACTCTGCAAGTGGCGGACACGCACCTGCACCTGTATGGCAAGGAGCCCCGCGCCGGACGCAAGCTTGGTCATGTGACTGTGCGCGCGGCGCAACCCGAATCGTTGCGGGAACGCCTGGCGAGTCTTCCGGCATTTTTTCGCCGGCCCGAATTTTGCCTGGAACAAGCCTTGTCCGAAACGCTGGCGCGCCGCGCCTGATCCCGCAAACAGACTTGCCTCAGTCGATTCGGAAGCCTCCCTCCCGTAGCCCCGGCCGTAATCCGGTTTAACCACGGCTGACGTAAAAAATACACTAGATTTAACCAATTATATTAAGTACAGTTAATCACGATGCCGGCCAGAGTACTGCGGCGGCGCTTTACCGATGCGAGCTCACACAGAGCGGTTCTTACTGGCGGCACTTTTTTTGGGCTTCGCGGCTCCGGCGGCGCGGTGCGGCCAGGGAGAAACGACCGCCGCGATTCTGGGTAGCGTCACCGACCAGACGGGCGCTCCGGTCGCCGGGGCCAACGTTACCGTCGTGAACAAAGAGACCGGATTGCGCCGTTTGGGGAAAACCGACGTGGCCGGGCGCTTCAATTTTCCGCAACTCGTGCCGGGCGCATATTCCGTCAAGATCGAAGCGGAAGGGTTCGAGCCGCAGGAAAGCGACAGCGTTCCCGCCGGCCTTGGCCAGAAACAAAGCGTGGATTTTGTTTTGAAGGTCGCGCAGCAAAAGGAAAGCATCGAAGTCAGCGGCCAGATCGCAATTCTCAACACCCAGAACGCCAACACTTCCACAACCTTGAGCGCGCGATCTCTCGAAAACCTGCCGAACCCCGGCGGCGATTTGACGTATCCCCTGCAGTTTGCCTCCGGAGCCCTGATCAACACCGCCGGCAGCGGAAACGATTTTGTGGGTGGAACCAATGGCTATGGCAACGTCGAATTCAACGGACTGCCGGCGCTTTCGAACGGCTACATTGTGGATGGTTTGGAGACGAACGACCCGCTCACCAACTTGAACAGCGGGCTTTCCACGAATCTCGTGCTTGGCTTGAATTCGATTGCAGAAGTCACGGTGAACAGCCTCTCGTACGCCGTGGATCAGGGCAGATACGGCGCTTCCCAGGTGAACTATGTCACCAAATCCGGCTCCAATCAATTTCACGGGAATCTGTATGAACTCTGGAACGGCTCGCGATTCAACGCCGCGAACTTTTTCACGAACGCAACTCCGGGGAATCACAAGCCGCGCTCGACGGTGAACCATTTCGGCGGGAGCCTGGGCGGCCCAATTCTTCGCGACAAGCTGTTTATCTTCTTTGACAGCGAATGGGTGCGCATTGCGCTGCCGATTGTGACTGCCACAACCGTACCGACGTCCGAATTTCAGAGCTATGTATTGCAGCAGCTTCTTCTCGGTGGCACTGACTCCGTAACGGGGTCTGTCTATCCGGCCTCGCCGGAGTCTGTGCCTTTCTATCAAAAGATGTTCGCGCTCTATGGAAACACCGGCGGCACGCCGCTCGCCGTGCTCGGATGCCCGTTTGACGTGGGTGGCGCTTCGCCGGCCACCGCCAACGATGGGAACGGCTGCGCCAACCGCCAGAGCATTTCGCGATCGAGCGCGGATCACGAACAGGTGCAGACGGCCCGAGTGGATTACAACCTGAGCGAACGGAACTCCCTGTGGTTTCGCTTCCAGACGGACAACGGGTTGCAGGCCGCGTAGACGGATCCGGTCAATCCGCTTTTCGACGCCATTTCTCCGCAGCCGCTCTATTCCTTTGCGTCAGGCTACACGCACGTCTTTTCACAAAATCTGGTGAACTATTTCAACCCGGCGTTTTCCTGGTACCAGAGTCTGTTTGGGCCGAGCGATTTCCAGGCGACGCTTGCCGCATTCCCCATCGTTCTCGAAGGCAGCGGCGCGAACGCTCCGTTCACGCGCGTCGGGGGGCTGGACGACACCTGGATTCAGGGGCGAAGCGCCACACGCTTTTTCATCAACGACAATCTGGCGTGGAGCCATGGCGCGCATGAATTCCGCTTCGGGACGAATACGCGGATCTTCCGGCTGAACGATTACGATTTTGGCCAAGGCGAAGTGCCAACCGCCTTTTACACGACCTTGCCGCAGTTTATCTACGGCGTCGCGTCCACGGTGACGAAGACCTTTCCCACTTCGGCGAACGAGCCATTTAACTTTCTGAATCTCGATCTCTATGCGCAGGACACGTGGAAGTTGACTCCGAATTTGACATGGACAATCGGCCTGCGCAGCACGCTGAATTCCAATCCGCTGAATCCGCACGAGCACGTCGCCCGGGTTGGTGGTGCATTCGATTCCATCTCGCACGACGTCAATGAGCCATTAAAAGTTGCGATTCACACCGGCCTCGGGAATATTTTCTCTTCGACTCCATTGGCGATCCTGCAGCCACGCACCGCGCTCGCGTGGCAATTTGAACCGCGCTCGGTCTTGCGCGCTGGCTTTGGGTTGTTCAGCGACATCTTGCCCGGCAGCATCGTGGATGTTGTGGGCGTCAATCCACCGTACGTGAATGCGTTTCAGGGAGGATTGCTTGGCACCGTGGGTGGCACCGCGATCGCACCGGGAGTTTCCGGGAGCGCGGTGGATGCGACCATCGCCGCGAACCAGACATTCAACGCGGGCTTTTCCGGCGGCGAGGTATCGTGCGCTTCTCCGCAAGCCAACCCGCAGAGCTGCCTACCGCCGGTCGCCATAACGGCCGTTCCGGATGGAGAGCTTCACGCTCCATATTTTATGGAATGGAGCCTCGGCATCGAGCGCCAGTTCGGCACCAACGCGAGCATCAAGGCGCAGTACGTCGGAACGCGCGCGGTGAACCAGCCGTACCTGACCCAAGTGAACGGCTACCAAAACGTCTGCGCAGGGTGTTTCGCTCCGTTTCCGTTCGAACAGGCCGCCGATCCGCGCTTCGGCGCGGTCACGCAATTCTCCACCGGGGCGAACAGCCACTATCACGGCTTGCAGATGACCGCCCAGACGCGGATTGCACGCGGCTTTACAGGGCAACTCAACTACACGTGGAGCCGCTGCATGGATACCGTCTCAAATGGTGGTTTTCTGCAATTTTCCGCCGGAGGAATTCTTGCGCCGCTGCCCGGCGATCTCGCGCGCGATTACGGGCCGTGCGATTACGACATCCGCAATAACCTGACCGCCCAATACACGTATGAGTTTCCCAGCAAAGTGCATGGCCGGATGTTGGGTTACGCGCTGAACGGCTGGCAAGTCTCCGGGACAATGTTCTGGCACAGCGGCATTCCGTTTTCCGTGCTCAGCACTCCGTATTCCGCGGGCGGGAAGGGAATCGTGAACGGGAGCGGCCCGCAATTTGCCAGCGTGGTGCCGGGAGTGCCGCTCTACGAACACCATCCTATCCCCGGCGTCACACAGCCGGGAACGGTCCAATGGCTGAATCCCGACGCGTTTCTCTCAGCGGTGGATCCCAGCACGGGGGAATGTGCGGGAAGCAACACGCCGGCGACCTGCCAGTTCGGGAATCTCGGACGAAACGCCCTGCGAGGACCTGATTTCACTTGGAGTGATTTCTATGTCTCGAAATATTTTTCGTTAACGGAACGAGTGAAACTTCGCTTTGACACGCAATTCTTCAACGTCTTCAACCACCCGAATTTCGGCTTGCCGAGCATGGTGCTGGCCGGCATTCCCGGAAAGCCGGTGACGCAAACCGGCTTTGGCGCGCTGACCTATACCACATCGCCGCCGACCGGCCTGCTAGGCGTCGGCCTCGGTGGCGACAGTACACCCCGCATGATCGCGTTTCAGCTGCGCATGGAATTCTAAGCGGACCGCTGATCGTTGATCTTCTGCTTCGTCTGAAAGCCGAAAATGCCAAGGCGCGGGGCATGGCCGATTTCCACGCGCCCAACATCCTTGATGCGCACGGGCACGCCGTTCAGGCTGGCCACCACCACTTCGCCAATGTCCTCCGTGCTTTTCACCAGTCCCAGGCCACGGACGTAGTAAAACTGTCCGCCCTGCGTATAGAAACCGCAGCCGGTATTCGAATTGTTCGCGTTCAGCGCAGAGTTGGGTGCGCACAACCGGTAATGTATTTATTTACTAGTTATAGTGACCAGCATATACTGCGCGCAGCCCAGTCGCCTTCGAAGGGTAGATCCGGTGCTTCCTCTTCATCCCCAATTTCTTGCACAGGCTTGCACACATTTCCACAGCATTCTTGCGGCAGACCTCTTGTCAACATTCCGAAACATTCTTACTATGCGTTCAGATTGATCGGGAAGAGAAACTTCACGAGTCAATTCTGGGGTGGCCGCGAGGGTAAAACCAAGCAAGCCATTTCGAGTTGAAGTCAGAAGTGGAAACTTCGCAGTTCAATCCGCAGGGGCAGTGTGGGTAAAACCGCGCGAGCTTAGGCGGAATGGAGTGGGGAGTATAACTCCAAGGTTCGAAGCCGAGGACAAGCAAGGGTAAAACCGAGCAGGCTCTCGGAAGACGACCCAAGGAGAGATTTTCAAGGTCAGTTCACGCGGGCGGCGAGGGTAAAACCGAAACGCAGGCGCAGAGCAGATCCGGAAGTCGAGCTTTGCGGCAAAAGACATGGGCGGCGGCAAGGGTAAAACCGAACTGTAGCCAGTGAAACTAGGAAGCGAAGCGAACACTTTGCCAGTCAATCAAAAGAGGGCGACGCGGGTTAAACCGAGTCGCCCTTATTTTTTTGAACCCTAATCCGCACCATTGCCAGCCTACCTCCCGGAACGATCCGGTCAAAGATTCTCCTCTCTGGGCGCTCACGGTTTTTCATTCTCGCCTTCAGCCGCGCGAAAATCGGGCTCGCTTCGGCTGGTTGCCCGGATCTTTGGGGGGATGTTACGATTCTGAGTTCCATGGCATCCACCGTTCCCAACCGGCCGCGTATTGGTATTCCCTGGCGCACCTCCGAAGAGGGCCAGGGCAGCTCCCAGCCTTGGCAGGGCAAGATTCGGTATTACGCCGAGGCCGTGGAGCGCGCGGGAGCCGAACCGGTGGAATTGGCCTTGAACAACCCGGTCCGCCTACAGGCTCTCCTGTCAGACCTGGACGGCTTTGTGCTTCCCGGAAGCCCGGCAGACGTGGATCCGAGAGAATACGGGCGTCAAAATAGGGGAAAGTCCGCCCCAGCTGATGTGGCAAGGGAGCAGACCGACCGTTCCATTTTGGAACACGCCTTCGCCGAACGAAAGCCTGTCCTCGCAATCTGTTACGGCTGCCAGATCCTCAATGTCTACCTCGGAGGCACTCTGATACAGGACCTGCACTCCGAGATCGGAACCTCGCTAGCGCATCGCAAGAAGGATTTAACGCCAGAACCTGAAGACGATCCGCGTCACGCCGCCCAATTTGAGCTGGGCAGCCGTCTGGCGGTGCTCGCCGGGTCGGGGAGTGCTGTGGTCAACAGTTCGCATCATCAGTCTATCGAACAGCCCGGCCAGAACCTCAGAATTACGGCACGTTCCCCGGACGGCATCGTCGAAGGCGTCGAGTGGACCGGGGACTCAAACTGGGTCACCGGCGTTCAATGGCACCCGGAACGCATGCCGGGGGACCCACTAGCCGAAAAATTGTTCCGCGAATTGGCCGCCTCAGCCCGCTCGGTGCGCCACGCTCCCGCCGCTGAACGATAAAATAAATGGTCCGTTCAAACTGGGTGGGGTTTGCAGGCACGAATCTGAATATGGGGGAATCATGATTTCATTGGCTGGCAAGGCGGCACTTATTACCGGAGGTTCGCGCGGCATCGGCGCGGCGGTCGTCAGACTCTTTGCCCAAGCGGGTGCCGATGTGATCTTCAGCTACAACTCGGCCAAAGACGCCGCACGGCAGGTCGAGCAGGAAGCCGCGAAGCACGGCACCCGCGTGGAGGCCTTCAAGGCGGACGTCGGAAAGCACGACGAAAACCGCAAACTCGTCGAGCATACCATCAAGCGCCTGGGGCGCCTGGACATCCTTGTGCCCAATGCCGGCGTCTGGAATGTAGAGGACCTGCCGGTGGAGCAAATGGCGGAGAAGCAGTGGGACGATATGATTCGCATCAACCTCAAGAGCGTGTACTCCGTGATTCATTTTTCGGTGCCGCAGATGATCAAGCAGAAGAGCGGCAAAATCATTCCGGTTAGCTCCACGGCAGGGCAGCGCGGGGAATCGTTCCATACGCACTACGGCGCGTCGAAGGGCGGCATCATCAGCTTCACCAAGGGACTCGCCACGGAACTCGCGCGCTATGGAATTTTGGTAAATTGCGTTGCCCCAGGCTGGGTAGCGACCGATATGTCCAACGCGGTGCTCAATTCAAAGGCCGGCAAGAAGATGGCCTCCAGCGTCATTCCCTTGGGGCGCCCTGGTACTTCGGAAGAAATCGCTGGCCCCATCCTGTTTCTCGCCTCGGATCTCTCCAATTTCATGACCGGGGAGATTTTGAACGTAAATGGAGGCTCGGTTTTGTGCGGTTAACCTTGCGAAAAGCGTGCTTCTACCTGGCGATTGCCGCCGCGCTGGCCCCGCTGGTTGTGCGCGCGCAGAATCCGGACACCATCGCGCCGGAGGAAAGCGAGGCCCGAGCCCGCAAAGTTCTGAGTGAGCTGATCCAGGGCCTCGGAGGCCCCGCGTACCTGGGCATGAAAGAGCGGCAATGTGAGGGCCGCCGCGCCCTGATGGGCCACGACGGAGCGCTCACCGGCTACGTACAGTTCAAGGACGCCTGGCAGTTTCCCGACAAGAATCGCACCGATTATTTCGCAAAGAGCCGGAATACCTTGCTTGGATACATCATTGGCGTGCAGGACCTCGATTTATCACATGGAGGCCTGGTGATCACCACGTTTAACGGTGACCAAGGCTGGACCATGGATAAAAGCGGCGTTTCCGAGCTTCCGGAAGACACCATTGCCGAGTTCCAGGCTGCCGTCCAGCGAAGCCCTGACAACCTTTTACGCGTCGGCCTGAAGAGCCCCGAACTTTTCGTCCGTTGGCGTGGGCTCGATACTGTGGACCTTCACGAAGTGGATTGGGTTGAACTTTACGACCGCGACGACCGCGTGTACCGCCTCGCAGTCAACCGCCTGAGCCATCTTCTTGTTCGCAGCGAGTTCCGGATTAAAGACCTCAACTCCGGCGAAGAGCACGAAGACGTTTCAATCTACACCAACTACGAGCTCGTCGGCGGCGTCCAGCTGCCCATGCAGGTCACGCGCGAACGCGACGGGCGCCGCATCGCCCAGATTTTCAACGAGAGTTGCACGGTAAATCCTGCGCTGCCCGCGGACTACTTCACGCGAGAGGCGCTGGTCCAGCGCTATAAGGAAACCGGTGGCAAGAAGGGTAAGTAAATCCTTATTTCCTTCGCCAGATACCCCCTCCGTGCCCGATAATTTCCTCAAGACACTTCGGCGCGAGGGGCGCTTAACGACTGGATATTACTCAGAGGAATATCCCCTGTCTGGCTGGTCGGAACCTTGCTAACTTGTTAGAGTCCCAGCCACAGTCGAGTTCGCGACCCGCTCGCAACCGGCAATAGGGGACGTGTGTCATGAATGGCTGCAGAATGGAATTGTGGGCGGGCGAAAAGCGGGCTTCCGGCTTCAGCTTGACGGAGCTGGTTGTCGCGCTGGCGGTAGGCCTGATCCTTATGGGCATCGCCATGCCGTCGTTCCTCCACGCCTACCGCTCCTACCAGTTGAGCAACGCGGCCACCGAGGTTGCCGACATTATACGCCTCACCCGGTATGAGGCCATTCGCCTCAACAAACCCGTGAACTGTGTTTTTCAGCCTGACCCGGGCGATCCCACGATGACCCGCGCCTCTCTGACGGACAAGAACGGCACTCCCTTGACCGGAGTGAGCGCCAAGACGATCATGCTCGGTTCCTATGGAACACTGATTGATTCGGGCTCCGTGCCAGGTGCCGCCGCGCTGCCGGCCGCCGCCGCACTGGGCGCGACGATTCCCGTTTCTGTCCCCGCCGCGGGTGCTACGCTTCAATTTGACCCGCGCGGCGCGCTGGCCTCCGGTAACGTGGATGTCTTCTTTCTAAATTCTCCGAGCGCGCCCGATGCCGGTTATCGCGCCGTGCTCCTGATGCCCGCGGGGTCTTTGCAGATTTGGACGGGGGACAGCACCGGGAGCTGGCAGCAGTTGCGATGAAAACAACCAAGAAGAAATGTATCGGGGGCCCGTTCGGATCGCGCCGGCGCCGCGAACGCGGATTCACGCTGATCGAGCTGCTGCTGGCCACCGTGGTCGTCACTGTCGGCCTGGTGGCCGTGGCGCAATTGGTGCCCTCGTCCCTGATGATGAACGCCAATAATCGTAACGACGGCACTGCGCTGGTTCTCGCCCAGAAACAAATGGAAGCGCTGCGCTCCGTTCCTCTCACGGCAACGACCTTCACTGATCCGCAGGGAATCACCTGCCCGCCGGCCGCCACCTGTAACGTCGGTGACCCCAGCCAGCCCGGTGTTCTGGTGGGAAGTCCCGTGAAACTATTGAACGATTTGCCGATCATCGATTTCACGCAGCCGGCGGTTCCCGGCTATAGCTTCACCTACACAGATCCCAATGATCCTTTCGGCGCGGTGAACGACGTGCGCTGGGCGGTTATCACCACCACCAATGGATCCACCATCGGCCGCCGCATCATCGTTGGCGCTTTCCGGCGTGGCATGAAGTCCCTCGATTTTCCAATTACTCTCGATACCATGGTGTCGAAATGAATGCCGCCGCGCCCCGTCAGCAACATGGCTTCAGCATTCTCGAACTCCTGGTGGCCACGGCCATCTTTCTGGTCATTTGCGGGGCAATGTTTGAGCTGCTGGAGCTTTCCCAGAAGAAATATTCCAGCGAGACCCAGCTCACTGGAGCGTTCCAGGAAGCGCGCCTTGCGATTGACCAGATCGTCCGCGATTTTGACGTTTCGGGATACCCGGCGGTGAGCCTCTTTTCCAGCGTGCCGGCCGACTCTTCGAAATACGCGATCAGCCCCGTGGCCTGGGATCCAACCTACCCGATCTTCCCGCAGTGCCAGATTGGCGCCACCTGCACCACCCCAGGCGATTATGATTTGATTATCGAAACGGACTTGGGCAGCGGCGTTAACTGGATTCGCTATCAGTTGGTCGGCACCACGCTTTACCGCTCAATTGTTCCCAAAGCCACTGGGGTGGATCCGGACACCGCAACGTCTTCGGCCGCGGCCCGGGTGCCGTTTCTCACCAACGTCATGAACAATGCGCCAACCGTCCAGCCGGCGCAGTTTGCCGAAATTGCCGCGGCCTATCCGTCGATGTTTCCAGGGGCTGTTTCGCAGCCGATTTTCAGGTATAGCTGTGACACTTCGGCGGGCCCGCAATTCTGTGACCTGGCGGGGAGCAGCGGGGTCCCCGCAAACATTCGCGATGTGGACATCACTCTGATCGTCATGACGCGCCAATTGGATCTGCAAACTCAGCGTCCAAAGCTCGTGGAACTCACGGCGCGTGGCCACCGGGTAAATCCGTCGCACTAGGTCGTGGAGGCCGCGCACAACGACAGCTCATGAATCATCGCCGCCAACCCGGGAATCGCCGCCGACAGCAAGGCGCGGCTTTGCTCATCGCCATCTTTGCGCTATTGCTGATCAGCGTGGTGGCCATCGCGCTGATTGTTTCTGCCGGCACGGACACGGCGCTCGCGCGCAACTACCGTACATCCACAAATGCATATTATGCGGCGCTGGCCGGCGTCGAAGAAGCTCGCGGCCGCCTCCTGCCGACCAATCCGAACTACATCCCACTGCCCGGAAGTCCTATGCCGCTGACTCAGGTCATCTACATCATCAATCCTCTGGGCGGGGAAACCGTGGCCCCCGACAATACTTCCGATCCCACCACATATCCCGATACCGAATACAAACAGGAATTTGGCGTGGACGTTTCCACACGGGTGGTCACGAAGTATGCCTCGGTATCTCCAGACCCGGGTGCGAGCCCCGCGTTGCCTGGTCCGTCGTTCAAATGGGTGCGCATCAATCCAGTCACCGAGCAATCCCTCGGAAGCGGCGGAACCGGGGTGGACGTGAATGGCGATGGCTCCGTCGACGGCTTCACCCCGCTCTTCTACGACCCGGACAATGTAAACGGGTTTGGCAACCTGGTGCCCGGCCTGATTGAGAACGCCACACCTCCCGCGACCGCGGGCCAGGCGTTGGAAATAACCTCGTACGCCGTTCTCCCCAACGGCGGCCAGAAGATGTTGCAATACATCGTCCGTCCGCTGGTGATTTTTCCGAGCCTCACAGTTCCGCAATTTCCTGCAGCGCTGACTTTAGCCGGGAACAATGTGACCTTTGTAGGACCGCAAACCGTAGACGGCGTCCCGCCCGGATCGCCCAACTATGGCTTTTACGTCCGCGGTCAGGATGGCTGTGCGGGGTCGTCGTTGGCTTTTCCCGCCATTGGTTTCACCAACAGCGGTGACAGCTCGAAAACGAATGTTCTCGCCGGCGCGATTCCTGGCGCCTATTATCAGGGACCCATCAATCCGGGGCCGCCATCGGTTCCGTATACCTCGCCGCAAAGCATTCAGGACGTGAGCACGGGCACAAATCAGAACTGGCTCACTCCTCAGGGTCTCGACTCGATTGTTCAGGACATCACGTACAGTGCCGATTCGGTCATCCAAGGACCCGCGACTGCCGGCAGCTTGCCCTCCGGCATGGCCCCCGGCCATCCGATGACGGTCGTCGTCAATGGAAATCTGGACCTGACCTCTTGGCACAACACAGGCTACGGTTTGCTGCTGGTGACCGGTACGCTTACCTACGATCCGGATGCCAGCTGGCAAGGCGTCATTCTCGTCATCGGGCAAGGCAGCTTCGTTTCCACCATGAGCGGCATCGGGGAAATCGACGGAGCGGTCTTCATCGCCAAAACGCGCGATACCTCGGGCAATTTGCTCTCGAGCTTAGGAGCCTCCTCTTTCAGCCAGACCGGCTCCGGCGGGCCAAATAGCAATCTCGGCCGCGGCATCAACTTCAATAGCTGCTCTGCCCAAGCCGCCGAAGGCCCGATCACCTACAAGGTGATCTCCTTCAAGGAAATTCCGCTCGGTACCTGACGCCTCTCACGCGTTCTTGCCCTACTGCGCGGTCTGCTGGAAATGACCGGATCGCGTGGCCGCGGTATACTATAGAAATGGCCGATACCTCGGGAGCCTCACAGATACACGGCACAACGGTTTTGTGCGTCCGCAAGGAGAACAAAGTTGTGCTCATCGCCGATGGACAAGTCACCATGGGCGACCACGTACTTAAGCACACTGCTCGCAAAACGCGCCGCCTCTATAACGACAAGGTTGTGGCAGGCTTCGCCGGCTCCACCGCCGACGCGATCTCTTTGTTCGAGCGTTTCGAAGGCAAGCTTCAGGAACATTCCGGCAACCTGCAGAAGGGTTCCGTGGAACTCGCCAAGGAATGGCGCAAGGATCGCGCCTTGCGGCACCTGGAAGCATTGTTGATCGTCGCCGATGCCAAGGCTACTTTCGTTCTCTCGGGGAATGGCGACGTCATCGAGCCCGACGACGGCCTTTGCGCCATCGGGTCCGGCGGTATGTATGCCCTGGCTGCAGCCCGTGCGCTCTTGAAACATTCCAAGCTGGCGCTGAAGGACCTGGCGCTCGAGTCCATGCGCATCGCCAGCGAAATTTGCATTTACAGCAACGCAAACTTTACCGTAGAAGAGATCTAGGGGATTGCCCGGAAGCCGCGTTTTCGGGGATTGCAAGGAATCTAACGCCCATGGCTATCAAGACTGAAAAAGAGACTACCTTGTTTCCGGGCGCCAACGGCGCGGTGCCGCCGGAAGATGGCGAGATGCTGCCCGCGCTGGACGACATGACTCCGCGCGAAATCGTGGTGGAACTCGACAAATATATCGTCGGGCAGGCCGCCGCCAAGCGCGCCGTTGCCGTTGCGCTGCGAAATCGCGTCCGCCGCCAGAAACTTCCGCCCGAAATCGCGGAGGATGTGCTGCCCAAAAACATCCTGATGATTGGTCCCACCGGCGTCGGCAAGACGGAAATCGCCCGCCGGCTCGCCCGCCTTGCCGGCTGCCCGTTTGTGAAAGTCGAGGCCTCGAAATACACCGAAGTCGGTTACGTCGGCCGCGATGTCGAATCCATGGTGCGCGACCTCGTGGAAACTTCTATTGATATGGTCCGCGAGGAAAAGCTCGACGAGGTCGCCGACCGCGCCGAACAGTCCGGCGAAGAGCGCGTCCTCGATCTCCTGCTGCCTCCTCTGGTGGAATCTCCAGGAATGCCGGAGGCGGAACGCGCCGCCCAGCGCGAGCAGAATCAGCGCACCCGCGAGAAACTCCGCGTCCAGCTCCGCGAAGGGAAGCTCGACCAGCGCATGGTAGATCTCGAAGTCCGCGAACGCGCCATGCCCTCCTTCGAAATCATCTCCAACCAGGGCGTCGAGGAGATGGACGTCAACATCAAGGACATGCTAAGCGGCATGTTCGGCCAGCAGAAGAAGAAGCGCAAAATGAGCGTCGCCGACGCCTTCGAATACCTGATTCAGGAAGAAGAGAACAAGCTGATCGACATGGACCAAGTGACGCGCGTCGCCGTCGAGCGCGCCGAGCAGATGGGTATCATCTTCGTGGACGAAATCGACAAGGTCGCCGGCCGCGAATCCGGCCACGGCCCCGATGTTTCCCGCGAAGGTGTGCAGCGCGACATCTTGCCGATCATCGAGGGCACCACCGTCAACACGCGTTACGGCATGATCCGCACCGACCACATCTTGTTCATCGCCGCCGGCGCGTTTCACGTCACCAAGCCGTCGGACCTGATCCCCGAGTTACAGGGCCGTTTGCCCATCCGCGTGGAAATGCAGTCGCTCAAGGAAGAGGATTTCGTCCGCATCCTCACCGAGCCGAAGAATGCGCTCATCAAGCAGTACATCGCGCTGCTCGACACCGAAGGGGTGAAGCTGCAATTTACTGAAGACGCCGTGCAGGCCATCGCCCGCTTTGCCACCAACGTCAACGAACAGACCGAAAACATCGGCGCGCGCCGCCTGCACACCATTCTCGAAAAAGTTCTCGATGAACTATCCTTCGAAGCGCCCGACCTGAAAAAGAAATCCGTCAAAGTGGATGCGGTCTACGTCAACAAGCAGCTCGCCGACATCGTCAAGAACCAGGATTTGAGCCGTTACATTCTCTGACGTACGAGATTTGAAACTCGGAAATGGAACATAGAATAGGGATCAAGCACGGCTCTCGCGCTCTCTCCACTCGATCCGCTTCCTTTTTTTATTTTCTAGTTTCCATTTTCTACGTTGTTGCGGGTTGCGGCGCGCCCGGCGAGCCGGTTCCCCCCACGCCTCCCGTGCCCCAGGCCATTGTCGATTTAGCCGCGAAACAAGCGGGCCCTGACGTCCTGCTCACGTTTACGATGCCCAGCAAAAGCACCCTCGGCGACAGCTTGCCGCAGACACCCGCGTTCGAAGTTTCGCGTAGTGGTCTCGGACCCGGTGGGCAGCCCGACCGCAAATCTTTTCGCGTGGTGGATACCGTGCCCGGCGCGCTGGTCTCACGTTACCTGCAACGTGACCAAGTGAATTTTATGGATCCGATTTCCCCCAGCGACCCGCAATTGCTCGCCGGTGCGCCCTTCGTGTATCGCGTGCGGACCCTGATCTCCGACAGACATCCATCCGCATTTTCCAACGACGTTTCCGTCCAACTCTTTCCAGTTCCGGAATCGATTGGGCAGGTGAATGCGAACGTCACCGAACACGGCATCGAGTTAAAGTGGCAGCCACCCACGAAGAATTCGTTCGGCCAAGGCCTCCCTGCCGTGAAGGAGTATCACGTCTACCGCGGCGAACTGAATCCCGCATCTGCCAACCAGCCACCGTCGGAACGCCTGCCGTCCGCGTGGAAAGTTCCCTTTGCGCTCCTGGGAGTTGCTGCCACCCCGGACTATCGCGATTCCGGCTTCGACTACGGCCAGACTTATGTCTATGTTGTGCGCAGCGTCGTTGAGTCCCCGGCTGGGCCGCTTGAATCGGGCGATTCCAATGAAACCATCGTTACGCCGCGGGACACTTTCCCGCCCGCCGCTCCTCAGGATGTCGTCGCGGCCGTCGAACCTGGCGCCGCTCCGGGTTCACCGGTTGTGGAACTCTCCTGGTCCATCAATATCGAGCCCGACCTCGCCGGCTATCGCGTCTATCGCGTGGAGCAGGAGGGCAGCCGCGGCTCGCTCCTAACCCCGCAACTCTTGCCCTCGCCCGCCTATCGTGATAGCTCAGTCTCGGCCGGACACCACTACTGGTACACCGTCACCGCCGTGGATCTCTCTGGAAACGAAAGCGCGCCCAGTGCCGCAGTCGCCGTAGACGTCGCGCAACTTTCTCGTTGAATGCGTGTTCAAATTCTTGAGCGACTGTCTGGAAGGCAGCCCAGCGCCATGTCAGTGGACTTTAACCCACCGGGTTATCGGGGGTTTCATTTCTTGCACAATCCCCCGATTCGCATCGGAATTTGGACCGGTGTTTGCCTTTCGCTCACCCTTACGGCCTGGATTATGGTCGCGAACCGCGTCCCCTCGCTGGAGCTATTCGCGCAACAGCGCAACATCGTCGCAACTCTCATCCTGGCTTTCTTCGCTGCTATGCCCGTCTTACGCTTTTTGCGTTCCCCCGGGGAATTGCTTGTCTCCGGCCTGCTTGCCTGGGGGCTCCTCACGCTCACCTATCGCGTTCTCACCTTCGTTTTTGTGCTATTGGAGGACTATTACTCCGCATTCCACGTCTTTGTTCTCGGCGCCGTGGCCTATTTGTTTTTTGCAACGCTCTCCTGGGTTGGTATCATGATTTGGCGGGCGCGAGCGGCAGACGGCACGCATAGCCCCCGCTGAATAGGCCCTCAAGCGATGAAATTTTGCAGGTTCGTCCCCAAATCCGCAGGTGCGGCTTCCCGCGTTCTGCCCGCATACGGACTGATCGAGGGCGAAATCATCCACAGCATCTCAGGACCTCCATGGCAGCCGTGGTCCCGCGAATCCGCCACTTTGCCCTTGCGCGAAGCGCGTCTCCTCGCTCCCGTCGAGCCCACGAAAATTGTCGGCGTCGGGCGCAACTATGCGGCGCACGCCGCAGAATTGGGCAACGAGGTGCCTAAAGAGCCGCTGATCTTTCTCAAACCACCTTCCGCACTGGTGGGACCTGATTCCCCAATTGTTCTCACGAGCTATTCAAAGCAAGTCGAACACGAAGGCGAACTCGCCGTGGTCATCGGCAAAAACTGTTCGCGCCTCAACGAGTCCGAAGATCCGCTCTCCTATGTGCTCGGCTACGCCTGCCTCAACGACGTCACCGCCCGCGACCTGCAGAAATCGGATGTGCAGTTTGCACGCGCCAAAGGTTTTGACACGTTTTGTCCCATCGGTCCGTACATCGAATCGCAACTCGACCCGCGCGACGCCCTCGTGGAGACCCGGGTGAACGGCCAGCTTCGCCAGTCCGGCCAGACTTCCTTGCTGATCTATCCCGTGGCCTATCTGATTCGCTGGATTTCCCGCATGATGACGCTTTTGCCCGGCGATGTGATCACCACCGGCACGCCGGCGGGCGTCGGACCACTCGTCGCGGGCGACTACGTCGAGGTCAGTGTCTCTGGCATCGGTGTGTTGCACAATCCGGTGTATCCTCCCGCGTCCTGAGTTCGCATCGCTTGCACCTATTCGGTAAGATAAAAGCAGTGGGGAAAGAAGAGCGTCCCGCCGGAAATTGCGCTCGAACCAGGAGGAAGTCGCCTCTTCTTTCGATTATTTCCAGACTGAATGCAGTAAGGGGTTGAGCGTTGAAAGAATTGCTCGCCGATTGGAAGTTGCTGGCAGCGGTTGGTGGTGGGGCACTGGCCGCATTGGCCTTGATTGCGTATGCGTTCATCCGTCCTGAACCCGATCCGGAGGCTGAGGAACGCAAGCGCCGTTTACACCTAAATTTGATTGGCCGCATTGCGGAAGGGCAAGTCGTGGAACTCGCTCAGCATCCCCCGCCGCCCGCCGACCAGCGCCGCGGCTTGTTGGGACTTCGTGCGCGCCCACTGCCGGACAACCGACCGCGCTGCCTGGTCTCCTATAGTTATTCGATTTCCGGCGTCACTTACCACACGGCGCAGGATATTACCGGTCTCGAAAGCCAGGTGCGTGCCGAACGGCTCGTCACTGGCTATCCCACCAGCGTGAAGTACGATCCCGCGAATCCCAGCGACTCGATCGTCGTCGCTGACGACTGGTCTGGCCTCCGCTGAGACTCGTTGCTCCGCCAGAAACCCGTTTGGTACGTTCTGCTTTCCCGGCGAATGCGTTATCCTTTGGCTGGCCGGAACGCCTGGGAGCTTCATCGCCCATGAAACAGGTGATCCTTTCCATTCTGACGGTTCTGATGATCGTGGCCACCACGCTCTGCGCCATGGTCATTCTCGTGCGCGCGACGCTCTATGTAACCTCCATTCAATCGCCGCTCCCTCGCGCCGGGGCCATCGCGGCGGAAATCTTGCTCGGCGTAGTGCTTCTGCTAGGCACCGTCTGGCTCGGGACGCACGTCGCTGTCCTGATCTTCGCTCCAAAAAATGAAGCGCCCGGGGGAGGGCCTCTTGCCTGAAAAAAATCACACCACTTGGGAGTCCTCCACGAACGCCGACCGTATGGACCAACTCCGTCGCATTTCCGAGGAAGCCGAAGCCGGCGGCGGCCCGGAACGCCGCGAACGCGAACACAATGCGGGAAAACTTTCGGCGCGCGAACGCATTGACCTCCTTCTCGACGAAGGCACCTTCGAGGAAGTCGATAAATTTGTGCGCCACCGCTGCGTGGACTTCGGTTCGGAAGAGCACCGCCCGGCTGGCGACGGCTTCGTCACGGGCTTTGGCCGCATCGAAAGCCGCCTGGTCTATGTTTTCGCGCAGGACTTCACCGTCTTTGGCGGCTCGCTCTCGGAATCCAACGCGCAAAAAATCGTCAAGATTATGGACCTGGCCATGCGCAACGGCGCTCCCCTCATCGGCCTGAACGATTCCGGCGGCGCGCGCATTCAGGAAGGAGTTGCGTCCCTGGCCGGCTATGCGGACATTTTTCTTCGCAACACGCTGGCCAGCGGCGTCATCCCTCAGATCAGCGCCATCATGGGCCCGTGCGCCGGCGGCGCCGTCTATTCGCCCGCCATCACGGACTTCGTGCTGATGACCCGCGACACTTCCTATATGTTCGTCACAGGTCCCGACGTCATAAGAACCGTCACGCACGAGGAAGTCACCAAGCAGGAGCTCGGTGGCGCCATGACCCACAATGCCACCAGCGGCGTGGCGCACTTCGTTTCCCGCGACGATGCCGACTGCCTCGCGATGATCCGCGAACTGCTCGGATTTCTCCCCTCCAACAATCTGGAAGATCCGCCGCGCCGGCCCATCTCCGACCCCGCCGATCGCCGGGAGGAATCGCTCAACTCGATCGTTCCCGAAGACCCCTTGAAGCCTTACGACATCAAGGATGTCATTCACGCCCTGGTGGACGAGGGTTACTTCTTCGAAGTTCACGAGCATTATGCGAAAAATATTGTCGTCGGCTTCGCGCGTTTCGACGGCCGGCCCGTTGGCGTCGTCGCCAATCAGCCCGCGTTCCTCGCCGGCACGCTCGATATCAACGCTTCGGTGAAGGGCGCGCGCTTCGTGCGTTTCTGCGATGCCTTCAACATCCCGCTGATTACGTTCGAAGACGTTCCGGGCTTTCTTCCCGGCACCCAGCAGGAGTACGGCGGCATCATCCGCCATGGCGCCAAACTGCTTTTCGCCTTCGCGGAAGCGACGGTTCCGAAAATTACCGTCATCACCCGCAAAGCCTATGGCGGAGCATATTGCGTCATGGCCTCCAAGCACATCCGCACAGATGCGAATTTCGCATGGCCCACCGCCGAGATCGCCGTGATGGGGCCAGAAGGAGCGGTGGACATCGTCTACAAGCGCGAACTGAGCAACGCCCCCGAAGCCGAGCGCGCCAATCTGCGCAAGGAGAAGATTGCGGAGTTTCGCAGGCGCTTCGCGAATCCCTTCGTTGCCGCAGAACGTGGCTACATCGACGCCGTCATCGAACCCTGCACCACCCGCGCGCACATCATCACCGCCCTCCAGGCCCTCGAAAACAAGCGCGACTCCAACCCCAAAAAGAAGCACGCCAACATCCCCCTCTGATCATGTTTGCCGGTGTAGATGCTTGCAAGGGCGGCTGGATTGTGGCCAAGAGCGCTTCGTGGCCCAACCGTGAAATACCTGTGCTCGCTGTCTGCCCCGATTTCCGCACCGTGCTGGCGCTCACCGCGGATTGCCGGCGCGTGGCCGTTGATATTCCTATCGGGCTGCCTTCGCGGCAGAATCTCCGCGCTTGCGACCTCGAAGCGAAGAAACTCCTTTCCGGTCACAACACGTCGGCTCTTTTCTATGCTCCGCCGCGCGAAGCGCTGAACGCCGAATCGCCTCGGGAATTCCAGCGATTGCATCGCAAGCTACGGGGCACCGGGGCTGGCCTTCCCGTGTGGGGGTTTCTCCCGAAAGTGAAAGAAGCCAGCTCGGCAATGACGCCCGCTCTACAAGAACGAATCATCGAATTCCATCCCGAACTGACCTGGTTTCGCGTGGCCGGGGAAAACCTGGAGTCCAAGCACACCGCGGAAGGCATCGCGGAGCGCAAACGGCTGCTGCGCAAGCTTGTGCCCGATCTCGAGCGAATCCTGCGCTGGAAGGACTATCTTGGCCGCGCCGCCGCTCACGACGACCTTCTCGACGCGCTCATCGGCATCGGGGTCGCCAAGGCCTCGCTGCACGGCTCGCCCTACCGCCTTCCGGCCGGCAAAACCGAAACCGATCGCGCGAGCCTCCGCATGGAGATCTGGTACTGACCTGTTCTCGAATGGAGTCCGTACGCCGCAAACGATACGACACTCACCCCGCGCAATCCCGCTGCTGCCCACAGGCCACGTGATAAAATCTCGCCAGTCGCCAAATTCCTATGTTTAAGAAAATTCTGATCGCCAACCGTGGCGAAATCGCCGTACGCGTCCTGCGCGCTTGCCGCGAACTGGGCATTCAGACTGTCGCTGTCTATAGTGAAGTTGACCGTGCCTCGCTCCACGTTCGCCTCGCCGCCGAGGCCTATCCGATTGGCCCGGCCGCTTCCCGCGATAGCTATCTGCGCATAGATAAATTGATGGATGTCGCGAAAAAATCCGGGTGCGACGCGCTCCATCCCGGCTATGGCTTCCTCGCCGAAAATCCTGCGCTGCCTCGCGCTTGCGCCGATTCGGGCGTAACCTTCATCGGACCTTCCGCCGAGGCCATGGAGGCCATGGGCTCGAAAACGGCCGGCAAACAGCTCGCGCGCCGCGCCGAAGTGCCTACCGTGCCGGGCACCAGCGAACCAATCGAAAAACCCGAAGAGGCGCAGGAACTCGCCCGCAGCATGGACTATCCGATTGTGCTCAAAGCCATCGCAGGCGGTGGGGGCAAAGGCATGCGGGTCGTGCCCAACGATACAGCATTTGCCTCGGCATGGCGCGACGCTGCTTCCGAAGCACTCAACGCCTTCGGCGATCCTCGCGTCTTTGTCGAAAAATACCTTCCTGCGCCCCGCCACATCGAAATTCAGATTTTCGCTGATTCTCACGGCCGTTGCGTTTCCTTGGGCGAACGCGAATGTTCCATCCAGCGGCGTCATCAGAAAGTCGTCGAGGAAGCGCCGTCAACCGTTATCACGCCCGATCTTCGCCGCAAAATGGGCGAGGCCGCCGTCCGCCTCGCGCGCGCGGGCGGCTACGTCAACGCGGGTACCGTCGAATTTCTCGTGGATGCTGACCTCAATTTTTATTTCCTGGAGGTCAATACCCGCCTCCAGGTCGAGCATCCGGTAACCGAACAGGTCACCGGCTTGGACCTTGTGAAGCTCCAGATTGCCATCGCTGCCGGCCACCGCCTTCCCTTTGCCTGGGAATCCATTACTCCGCGCGGCCACGCCATGGAGGTTCGCCTCTACGCCGAGGACCCCGACAACAATTTCTTCCCGTCCCCGGGGAAAATCCTGGCGCGCCACGCTCCCACGGGCCCCGGCATTCGTCTTGACGAAGGCGTTTACGAGGGCTGGACCGTGCCGATGGATTACGATCCGCTCCTCAGCAAGCTGATCGCCTGGGGCAATAGCCGCGAAGAAACCATTTCCCGGCTCCGCCGCGCTCTTAACGAATACTCCATTACCGGCATTCGCACCAACGTCGGCCTCTTCCGCCGAATCCTTTCCGACCAGGAATTCCTGCGAGGCGAGATTCATACGAACTGGCTCGACGAACTCCTGGCGCGGCCGCGGCCTCCTGCCCCCGAACCGCACCCCGGCACGGAGGAAGCCGCGTTGATTGCGGCGGCGGTGTGGCACTCCGCGAACGCGAACGGCCACGTCCCGGCAAGCACTGACGCGAATGTTGGACCTTCCCGCTGGAAGATGGATGGCCGCCTCCGGCAGATGGATCACATGCCATGAAATTTGAGATCGAGTTGAGCAGCGCGGAAGGGAAGAAGAAACACATCGTCGAGCTCGCCCAAATTAACGGAATGCATAGCGTGATAATCGATGGTCGTCTGCTGGACGCAGATGCCATCCAAGTCTCCCCCAACACGGTCTCGGTCATCCTCGGCGGGCAATCCTTTGAAATCAACCTCTCGCGCTCCGCCGGCGGGAAGCTCAAACTCCAATGCGGTCCCCATGAATATTCCGCGGAGGTGATGGATCCGCGCGCATGGCGGGGCCGCAACCTAGGAGCGTTGGAGGTCGCGGGGCGACAGGAAATCCTGGCCCCGATGCCCGGCAAGGTCGTCCGCCTCCTCGTCGCCGCCGGCGATGCTGTAGAGAGCGGCCAGGGGCTGCTGGTAGTCGAAGCCATGAAAATGCAGAACGAAATTCGTTCGCCGAAATCCGGCAAGGTCGAGCGCCTGCTCGCCAAAGAAGGTCAAAACGTGAACGCCGGAGAAGTGCTCGCCTGGGTCGATTGATCCGTAGTTCCTCGAATCTGGCCGCTAAGTCCCGGTAGCGGCGGACCGCGAGCCAGGGCAGGCTAAAACACACATGTTCGCACCCGCCAAACGCTGGCAATTCATTCTAGATTATCGAAAGGAATGACTACTCGGTTTTCGCGGGAGAACTCGTTGGTGGCAGGGCAACCGGCGGCTTGGCAACGGGCGGCAGCGTGGACTTCGCCGCTTCGGGTAGCTTGCCAGCGGTCTCAATCACTTGCTGCGCCAGGTAATTCGTGATCTTAGCTTCATCGCGCGCGACGGTCAGGTACGCGGAACGCAAAAGCTGCTCTTTTCGGTTCCGCAGCGTATCGCGAATGGTCTGCTGCACTTGCGGATCGTTCACGCCGCGTTGTCCCGCCGCTTCCCGGGCCACCAGTTTCAGGATACGGATGCTGTCTTTTAGCTGAATCGGCGGACTCACTTGTCCCGGCTTGAGCGACAACACGGTCTTCTTCAACATCGGATCGGACTGATTCAGCGCCGATTCCGGAATATAGCCCAGGTCGCCGCCGTTTCCGGCCGTGTTTACGTCCTCGGAATAATCCATGGCCAGTTGCGCGAAATCCGCGCCGCTGTTCAGTTTGTCCATCAACATTTTGGCCTTGCGCTGCGCTTCGGCTTCATTGGTTGCATCGTCGTTCTTCCGGTTGCGGATCTGGAGTTCCTTGCGCGGCGTAATCACGATTTGAGAAATGCGGTATTGCGGTTCGGCCACATTGAACTGGTTGTGGTTGGCGTTATAAAAATCCGTCACGTCCTGGTCGGTGATGGTGATTTTCGCGGCCACCTCGCGGTTCAGCAGCTTTTGAATCGAAAGCTGCCGCCGCAGGTCGCGCTTCAGGTCGTCCACGCTCATCCCGCGCGCCTTCAATTGCCGCTGGAACTCTTCCTCGGTGAACGGGCTTTTCAGCTCGGTAAACTTGTCTTCCACTTCGCCGTCGCTCGCTTCCAGGTTCAGCTTCTTCGCGCGTTCCAGCAGGATCTCGTTGTTGATCAGCTGGTCCACGACGTTCAGCTTGAGCGAAAGGGCCTCTTCCTGGGAAGGCTCCTGCGTCTCGGGGTTCACCTGCGAGCGGTAATACTTCTCTACTTCGTCCCGCTTGATCTCCGTTCCGTTCACTACCGCCCACACGTCGGGCGCGTGATGCTCCGAAGGCTTGCAACCGGCAAGCACCGACAAGACGACCCCGGCCAGAGGCAGGAGCGCCCCGGCGCGGCGCAGATGGGCTGCTTTGCTGGTGGTGCTGGGGGAGAAGCGCAAAGGATTGCTCAGGCTGCTTTCTTCACGCGGCCCAGGCGAATGCACGCTGTGCACACACGAATCTGTTTGCTGACGCCGTCCACAATCGCGCGCACCTTCTTCAAATTCGGGTTCCACCGGCGTCGCCGCGTGTTGTTCGCGTGGCTCACCACGTTGCCGTAATGCGGCCCTTTGCCGCAAAGTTCACACTTCAATGCCATAACGGTACCTGCACTCCAAAAGTATTGAAACGCAAAGTCTTAATTCTAGCAGAGTTTTTCGAAATACGCCAAACGCTTGTCGCGCCTGAAAAACCGGCCTTTTCAGCCGTGGTGAAGAATTTGAACAGGCCGCTTTGTAGCCTTCGCAGATCGGATCCTCAGCGCTTTGCTATACTTGAACAGGCGTTAAGGTCCGTCGAAAAGTGGCTCCACTGCGAATTTCCATCGTCGAATATCTCAATACCGTGCCGCTGGTGCGCGGCTTCACTCACGGACCCTTGCGCGGGAAGTACGAACTGTCCTTTACCGTTCCGTCGCAATGCGCCGAAGCGCTGCGCTCCGGCGCGGTGGATGTGGCCATCATCCCGGCCATTGAGTACCAACGCATCCCGGACCTGGTGATGCTCCCGAATCTCTCAATCGCCTCTAAAAAAACCGTTCGCAGTCTGCTGTTGGCTTCCACGAAGCCCATCCAGCAGGTCGCTCGCATCGCGCTCGATTCCAGTTCGCGCAGCACCCAGGCGCTCACTCGCATCCTTTGCAAAAAGCACTGGCAGTTCGCGCCCGAATTTTTCGAAGCCGCTCCCGACCTGCCGGAAATGTTGCGGCAAGCTGATGCCGCGCTCCTTATCGGTGATCCTGCCCTACGTCTGTCCATCGCCGCCGCGCCGCACGGGCGCCACGACCCCTCCGGCGAGTTCGTCACCGAGGCCGCAGTCGCCGGGCTTCCGGGCGCCGGTCCGCTCTACATCTACGACGTGGTCGAAAAATGGCGCGCCATGACTCGCCTCCCCGCCGTCCTTGCGGTTTGGGCCGCGCGCCAAGGCGTGGTCACTCCCGAGCTCGTCCAGGACTTCCAGGATTCTCTCGCGTTCGGGCTAGAGCACCTCGATGCCATTGCCGCGGAAGCCGCCGCGCAAATGAATTTGCCGGCCCCGGAACTCCGCCGCTATCTCGCCGAAAATATTCACTACCATCTCGATGAGGAGAATCTTCAGGGCCTGACGCGGTATTACTCGCTGGCCGCCGTTATGGGCCTGCTCCCCGAAGAGCCTCGCACGGTGGTGATAGCTCCCCAACCGGGCGGCCCCATTCGTTACATGGATTTTGTGGTCGCCAGCCGGCAAGGGATTTCCGGCTAGCTCGCCCTGGCGCGATGTGCCGGGAATACATTGCAAGAAGGAAGATGCACCGTGGCCATCAGCAAACCGCAAGCCCTCGACATGCTCCAGTCGGACGACCTGATCGGCATCGGCATGGCCGCGCACCAGTTGCGTCTCCAGAAGAACGATCCCCGCATCGTCACCTATCAGATCGACCGCAACATCAACTACACGAATTTCTGCACTGAATACTGCTCTTTCTGCGCCTTCTACCGCCCCCTCGGCGCCAAGGACGGCTACATCCTCCCGTTCGAAACCATCTACGCCAAAATCGAAGAGATGCTCGAACTCGGGGGCACCGGCGTCCTCCTCCAGGGTGGCCTGCACCCCGATCTCCAGATTGGCTACTACGAAAATCTTCTGCGCTCGCTGAAAGCCCGTTACCCGCAGGTACACCTGCACTGTTTTTCGGCGCCGGAAATTCTCTGCATCGCCGAAGTCAGCGAACTTTCCATACGCGACACGATTCAGCGCCTCGTGGATGCCGGCCTGCAATCCATTCCCGGCGGCGGCGCCGAAATCTTGGATGACGAAATTCGCGGCAAAATCGCGCGCCTGAAATGCACAAGCGACGACTGGGTCGAGGTCCACCGCACCGCCCACTCCCTCGGCCTTCGCACCACCGCCACGATGATGTTCGGCTGCGGGGAAACCCTGCAGCATCGCGTCAATCACCTCGAGCGCGTGCGACAGCTCCAGGAAGAAACCGGTGGCTTCACGGCGTTTATCCCCTGGATTTTCGCGGCGGAAAACACGGCTCTGGGCAAGAAAGTGCAGGAAACCACGGCGGTGGATTATCTAAAGACGCTAGCCGTAAGCCGCCTCTATCTCGACAACATCGATCACATCCAGTCGAGTTGGCTGACGCCGGGAATCAAGGTCTGCCAAGTGGGCTTGCAATTCGGCGCCGACGACGTCGGCAGCATCCTGATCGAGGAAAACGTGGTCTACGCTGCGGGTGTCCGCAATCGCACCAACGTTGAAGAACTTCGTCGCATCATCACCGAAGCCGGCTTCCGCCCTGAGCAGCGCGACACTCTCTACCGCTCTTACATCCTCAAGTCTACCGCTGCTCCCGCGATCAACGCCGCCTAGCGGCCACCTTCAGGTGGCCCCGTGGTACAGGCTTCTGCATATGCTTTTTTTCGCCAACTGTCGGCTTTCAACTTTAGACTTCCGACTCGTGCTCCCCTACTTCCGCAGCCGCAGCAATAACTCCACTTCTGTCCCGTCCGGCAAATCCAGCGCATTGTACGGTTGCAGCACGCCATCCTGGTACCGGGCCACGAGTCGCATCGTTCCATCCTTCGACGCAGGCCTTTCTGGCTTCCCGCTGCCCGCCGCGTTCCCTCCTGCCGTCTCATCCAGTGCCTGGTTCACCAGGGCATCCGCCTCGCGGTTTTGCTCCCGGTACACATGCCCGATGCGGAACGACTCCAGTGTTTGCGACATCTTCTTCGCCCGCTCAAACAGCGGCCGCAGCTCTTCGCTCTTTACCTTGTACTTCCCCTGCATCTGCTTCACCATCAATTCCGAATCGCTTTCCACGCGCAGCGCGCGAACCTCATGCGTTTGCGCGTAGTCCAGCGCCGCAATCAACCCAAAATATTCCGCCACATTATTCGTATTGTTTCCGATGTACTTCTTCAGTCGCGCCACAATCTCTCCGCGCGGATCGCGTACCACCACGCCATACGCCGCCGGTCCCGGGTTTCCCCGCGACCCTCCGTCAATATTTGCCTGGTAAGCCGCGGTCTTTCGCTCCAGTTCCGGTTCGCCGAAAAGCCCCGCGCCCCGGGGCACTGGTGGACGCTTCATCATTAGCTATTGGCGGCTCCCGTGGCCGACTCCTTGGGAGCCGCATGGGGGATGGGTTCCAGCGAGTAGAGAATTCGTCCGCACGATTCGCAGCGAAACATCTCTTCATCCGTGTCCGATTCCAGTTGCTGAATCGTATGCGGTAGCACGCGCAGACCGCACGCCTTGCACTGCTCGTCGCGCACCTGCGCCAGCGCCGAGCCCGGATGCTTCTTCGCAATCCGCTCGTAAAAGTTCAGCATGTCTTCCGAGAGTTTCTTTGCCGTTTCCTTGCGCACGGCGGTTGCCGCTTCCCAGCTCTTCTTCTTTTCGGCAAACTGTTCTTCGATCTGCTTCTTTTCCGCTGCAATGGCCTTTTCCGATTCCTTCAGATCGGCTTCCAGCCGCTTCACCCGCCGCTCGGCCTCTTCTACAGCCATCATCTGTTCCAGCACGCGGTCTTCTCCCTTGCTGGCTTCCGCCTCGGCGCTGGCGATCTCCTGCTGCAGGGCCTTGTACGCTTCATTCGTCTTGACCGAACTGCTCTGCCCGCGATACTTCTTCGCGCGTTCCTTCCACTGCTCCACGTCCAGTTCGAGCTTTTTCCGCTCGGTCAGTGCATGCGTCAGCGCTTCTTTCGCCGATGCCACGGCGCCCCGGTCGCCGTTCAGCTTGGCGTCTGCTTCGCGCAACTTCCGGGGCATGCCCTCCAGTTCCGCGCGCAGCGCCCCCGTCGTCTGATCCAGCCGCTGCAACTCGAGCATTTGTGGGATCGCGGGATTCATGCGGCCCTAATGGTAACACGCCGCCCGTGGGCCGGTTATCCTCCGGCCTCCCGTCCTGTGGTTTTCGCGAGTTCTCCCGCCTAGGAACGATCAAGCAATACTTAAGAACCGCTCTCCCTCACGATGCCTTCAAATCCCGCCGGATCAGCGCCGCATCCACGAAAAACCCAAGACCCATCGCCAGAGGCAAGATTCCAAACGCCGAAGCCACCAGCGTTTCCGGCTCACTCACCACCCGCGCAATCATCGCGAACATCAGGATGAATCCCACTCCACCGCTGACCAGCAAAATTCCTGCCCGGCGCGACCTGGCGTATTGCGAAAGCTCCGGCTCCATGGGGATTTCCGCTCCGCGTGCCAGCGCCGCCAGCCGCTCTTCCGTGCGTAGTTTGCGCACTCGGTAATACGTGTACATCAAAGCCAACGGGATCCCGCAGGTCAGCACCACCGCCACCAACCCGATCAAGTCGCCACCCATGTTTGCTCTCCCTTCCTATCCGCCATCTTCTTCGCCGCCTTTTGCGGCCTCACCCTGAGATACGCACACCCATGCCAAATTGTTCCCGCTATGTCGAATCGAAGGGAAAGTACCCAGGGCCAGGTAAAGCTAGTGGATTTCCTGAAGTTGCATGGTGGAGTCAATGGCCAGCGTCGGGTAATGCAGCGACGAACTGGCCGGGGCCGGGGCATGGCGCGCTACCACCTGAAACTCCGCGCCCCCCATGCAGCTGATCTCGTAACGGTAGCCATCCCGTTCCGGCTGCACCAGTTTGAGCGAACCCGACGAAATCAGTTCGTCGATCGAAATGCATTGGCTGTTCAAGGCGATATTGCCTCTTTCAGCCTCAGCGATCTGCAGCAGGTCCGCGCGGACTCCCGTCAAGGTGATTCCTTCCGTGGCTTCGTTTTCCAGGTCAGATCCCGGCAGCTTCTTCAGCGAGTACATGTAGATGAAGTAGCCCACGCCAAGAACAAGCAAAAGGGAGACCAGCGATTTCATATCCTTATTTTCCTCCCAGGCTCACCACCTTCAAGCTCCGCGGCACGGTCGGAGCACAATTGGTAACAGGCCCCGGCAAAATTCCCCGGCCGGCCTTTCACCCTGCTATGCTCTCCACTACGCCGTTCCTCTCGCGGTCCGAACTACCCCTCCGGACAGGTCCATGGAAACCGCTTTACTTCCGCTAGAACTCCGCACCATCGAAAAGCTTCGCGAACAGGAACTCGAGGAAGCCCGCGTCATACAAAACGTCATGCTTCCCGCCCACCCTCTCCGTACCGCGGGGGTCACCATTTCCCATGAATTTCAGCCGGTGGCCGAAGTCGGCGGCGACTATCTCGACTATTTCTCCCTCAGCGACGGCTGCGTCGGCCTCTACATCGGAGACGTTTCCGGCAAGGGGCTTCCTGCCGCCCTCTATGCGGCGCTGGCCGTCGGCACTCTCCGCGGCGTTCACAAAACCGGCCAGGAACCCGCACGCGTCCTCGTCACGCTCAACGAACGTCTTCTCCTCCGTGGCATTCCCGGCCGCCACACCGCCATCCAGTACGCCGTCTTTGACCCGTGGTCCGCGCGGATGCGCATTGTCAGCGCCGGAATGCCTGGTCCGATTCTGTTGCGCGGCTCCGATTCCACGGTCCTCCAGATCGCCGGGCTACCGCCGGGTCTGTTCTCTCTCGCCACTTACGACGAATTCACGCTGCAACTCGAGCCCGGCGATTCGGTCCTCTTCTGCACCGATGGCCTCACTGACGCCCGCAACCTGCACGAAGAGGAGTTCGGCATAGATGGTATTCGTGATGTGTGCCGCCGGCACGCCGGCGAGACGCCCCTCGATCTTCTCGGCCAGCTGTTCCGTGCCATCCAGAAGTTTTCCGCCAACTGCAAGCAGTGGGACGATATGACCGCCGCATTCTTTCACTTCGCCGGTTGACCGCCTGTTTGCCGCTCTCCTCGTTGGTCAACTGGGCAAAACCCGCCAGCTTTTCCATTGACCCTGCTGGCTTCTGCGGTTACTAAAGTAATCACGGATTTGTTTGATCCTAGGAGTCCTCGATGAAGAAAAAGTCCCCTTTCGCGGCGGCCTTCGTTTGCCTGCTCGCGGTTTTCCTGGCCGTCCCCTTTGACGCCGTCGCTCTTCCGGATACCACCGCGCAACGCGCCGGTGAAATTTCTCGTATCATTCCCGCCGTCAACATCATGCGCGGCGCCAAATCCCTGAATGCCGGCGCCAAGACTGCCGTGGACTGGGACGACGTCGTCAACACCCAGGCCAGCGGACGCGCGCGCGTCTCTCTCGATGACGGTTCCGTTCTCAACGTCGGCTCGGACTCCTCTGTGAAAGTCATCAAGCACGATGCCGGCGCGCAACAAACCGACCTCGAAGTCACCGTCGGCAAAATTCGCTCGCAGGCCCAGAAGATCTCGCAGCCAGGCGGCAAATTCGAAGTGCACACCCCCGCCGGTGTCGCTGGCGTCGTCGGCACGGACTTCTACGTCGCTTACGAGAATAATGTTATGACCGTGATGGTTTTTGAAGGCGTGGTGAAGGTCTGCAACCTGGCTGGCGTCTGCGTTGAACTCAAGGCCGGACAATTCAGCACCGTTCGGAACGGAGATTCCAGTGGTCCAGCGGCCCCGAATCAGGCCACGCTTTCGGCGCTTTCCGATGCGGTCGCCAGCACCACGCTCGAACCCGCACCCGGTATCACGCAGATTCATCACATCGGCAAAGGTACTGCCATTGCCATCGGTATCCTGGCCGCGATTCCATTGGTCGTGATTCCCATCGTAGCCACGCGCGGACAAGGTACAACGCCTGCGCCAACCGGCCAGTGCAATCCCCGGACGAATCCCAACGGTTGCGGGTGAAGCATCGCCGCAACTCGCCTTTTGTGGTCCCGTTCCGCTCCTGGCCGGGGCTTTTCCCTTTAGCAACTCTCCCCGGCAGCATGACATCTAAATTTTCGTAGTATCTAAGCCGCTTCTCGCCGAACGAACCGCTCTTTGTCTCCCTACCGGCAGTGGCGTACACTGAATCTTTGAACTCATCGTCTAATTGTGAGTGAGGCACTCTTGAACCAGCCAATCTGTGTCTGTGTGAACCGCCGCCTTCGCCGGTGCGCTGCGCTCGGCGCCCTGCTTGTTCTCTCCGCAAGCCTGCCTGGCTTTGCCGCGCCGCCCGATACCACCGCGCCGCCCTCGCCTCTCATCGCCCCACTCAAGGCGGAACTCGATCGCTCCATGAAAGTTTACGGTGCGCAGGATCCTCCCGCTTACTTCATCAGCTATACCCTCACGGATACCCAGCGCGCCACCGTCTCCGGCTCCAACGGCGCCTTGCTCAACAGCGACGAAAGCCGCAATCGCTGGCTCGAAGTTTCCGTGCGCACCGGCAGCTACGATCTCGACAATACGCACAAAATTGACGGCCGCCAGGGGCCCGGCGGCAGCCCCGGCACCAACGTCCCGATTGATAACGATGTTGACGTCCTCCGCCGCGCCCTTTGGCTGCAGACCGACAAGCAATACCGCTCCGCCGCCGAAGCCCTGATCAAGATCAAGACCAGCAAGGAAGTCAACGTCCAGACGGAGGAGAACGCCACTCCCGATTTTTCCCGGGAAACACCGCATACTTATACTGGTCCGTGGGTTTCCTTCACACTGGATCGCAAGCCCTGGGAACAAAAAGTCCGCGAGTATACTGCGTATTTCCGGCAATCCCCAGCCGTCATCAATTCCATCGTTACCTTCACTGCACAGGCCCAGAATCAGATTCAGGTCAATACGGAAGGTACCCAGCTTGAGTTCGGCCAGATTCGCTATCGCCTCGAGATCTTCATTCAGGGCAAAGCCGCCGACGGCATGGACATCAATCGTTATTACAACTTCGACTGGGTGACTCCTGCCGAGGCCCCCTCCGATAAGGAAGTGCTCGCTGCCTGCGCTCAGGTCCGCAAGGAATTGGAAGGCCTCGTTGTCTCCCCCCTGAACGATCCCACCGTCGGTCCCGCGCTCCTCACCGGCAGAGCTGCGGCAGTCTTCTTCCACGAGGTCTTTGGCCACCGCGCGGAGGGGCATCGCCAGAAAGACGTCACCGAAGGCCAGACTTTCGCCAAGAAAGTTGGCCAGCAGATCTTCCCCGATTTTCTGACCGTTGTTGACGACCCAACCGAGCGCAAACTCGGCAAGCAGGAGTTGCTCGGTTATTACCAATATGATGACGAAGGCGTTCCCGCGCAGCATGTCGTCCTGGTGGACAAAGGCATTCTTCGCAATTTTGAAATGTCTCGCTCGCCGCTGAAGGACTTTCCGCACTCCAATGGTCACGGCCGCCGCCAGATCGGCGCCACGCCCGTGTCCCGTCAGGGCAATCTCATCGTTGAGAGCAGCAAGACCCTTACGAACGAACAATTGCGCGCCAAACTGATCGAACTCGCCAAGCAGCAGGGCAAACCGTTCGGCTTGTTGATTGACGACATTGCCGGCGGATTCACCTTCACCGGGCGCGGCCAGCCGCAGGCATTCCAGGTCGAACCGCTGGTCGTCTATAAGGTCTTCACCGACGGCCGCCCGGACGAGCTCGTCCGCGGCGTGGACATTGTCGGCACACCCCTTGCCGCTCTCACCAAGATCGTTGCCACCGGAGACACGACCGAAGTCTTCAACGGTTACTGCGGCGCCGAATCCGGCTATGTTCCGGTCTCCGCCGCTTCCCCGGCGATTCTCACCTCGGAGCTGGAAGTTCAGAAGAAACAGTCATCCACCGATCGTCCACCCATCTTGCCGCCTCCGGCGCATGATAACCAGAAAGCGGGAGGCCTCCTGTAATGCGCGCCCTGCGTCCCTTCGCACTTTTCCTTGCTCTCGCCTCTTCCGCGGCCGTGTTTGCTCAGGCTCCGCCGGACAATGACCACACTCTTCAAGCCATGCGCGACGAAATGGCCCGCTCCAAGGCGCGCCTCGAGCTCCAGATTCCCAAGCTCGACAAGCCCATGCGGCCCTATTTCCTTGAATATCGCCTTCTCGATATGGACGTCCGCGAAATCACCGCTCAGTTCGGCGCGCTTGTCTCCACCACTCATACGCGCCAGCGTCTCATGAACGTGGATGCCTGCGTCGGCGATTACAAGCTTGATAGCTCCAATTTCATCAGCGAGGACGGGTTCCGCGGCTTCATAGGCCCTTCCGGCACGGTCGGTATCGATCGCGACTACAATTCGCTGCGCCAGGATCTCTGGATCGCCACCGACCAGGCTTTCAAGGAAGCTGTCGAATCCTACTCGCGCAAGCAGGCCTATCTCAGCAGTCTTGCCCGCCAGTCGGACATTGACGATTTCTCCAAGGTCCAGCCCATTCAGCACATCGAACCCTTGACGCCTGCCGATTGGAGCAGCCGCAACTGGGAACAGGAAGCCCGCGACACATCCGCGGCCTTGCGCGCCTTCCCCCAGATTTACGAATCCCGCGTAACCTACTACCTCATCTTCACGACAGAATACCTGCTCACCAGCGAAGGCACGGAGATTCGCGCGAATCATTCCTACGCCGCCATCGAATCCGGCATGAGTTCCCTTGCCGACGACGGAATGCAGGTGAACCACTACTACGCCACCTATGCCCCGACTCCGGCGGACCTGCCCAATGTAGACACCGTCCGCAAGGCGCTCAACGTCGCCGGTGCCGAGCTCATGGCCATGCGCATCGCGCCGCCTGCTCCCGACTACACCGGCCCCGTGCTTTTCGAACCCCGCGCCGCCGCCGCGCTCGTCGCCGAAGTCCTCACACCATCTCTCAGTGGAGCGCGTCCACCGCTCGCGTTTCAGCCCGTCGTGGATCAACTCATGAACAGCCTCGGTGGCCGCAGCGATTGGACTGGCAAGGTTGGCCTCCGCGTTCTGCCTCCCAGCGTTACTCTCGTGGACGATCCAACCGCCAAGGATTTCCAGGGCCACCTTCTTATCGGCGGCTACGCCATTGATGAAGAAGGTGTCCCCTCTCAGAAAGTCACGCTTGTCGAAGACGGCAAGCTCAAGGATCTGCTGATGTCGCGGCGTCCTGGCCCCGACTTTGAAAACTCCAACGGCCACGGACGCAGTTCGTTCCTCGCCGACCCGCAGCCGGTCATGAGCAACCTCCTCTTCACTTCTTCCGAGGCTCTTTCAAAGGACGATCTGAAGAAAAAATTCCTTGACGCCTGCCGCGCCGAAAAACTCGATTTCTGCATGGTTGTGCGCCAGATGGATAATCCTTCGCTCAGCCTTCTCCATCAGGACGACTTCAGCGAACTCCTCGCCAGTTTCGGCGGCAACGCGGGCACGGATCGCCTTCCCCTCGTCGTCTATAAAATCTATCCTGCGGACGGCCACGAAGAAATCGTCCGCGGCGCGCGCATCAGCGGTTTTGGCCCGCGTATGCTCCGTAACATTGACGGCATCGGCAACGATCCCTACGTCTTCAATTACATGCAGAACCAGACCGTCGGCGTCGCCGGCACGGCCCTGGCCACCTTCGGCACCGCGCAAAACGGCCTCCCGGCCTCGGTCGTGGCTCCTTCGCTGTTCTTCGAAGAACTCGATCTGCGCGGCGCACGTGGCGAACCCAAACGCCTCCCGCTGCTCCCGGAGCCTCCGATGAGCCCGCAGAGTCCCCAGGCCGAAAAAGGCCCCATGTAATCTGCGGCCCTCGCGCCACCCGCATTTTCACGCGCTTGTTTTTCGTTTCGGCTGGCCGCCTTGCCAGCCGGCGGTGCATAGGTACTTCTACGCGCGACTTCGGCAGCAGAGGTCGGGAACCTTCCCGCAGGGTCGGTTGTATTTGCGCTTCGCAATCTCCCGGCAAGGACTTCGACGGCTTTGACCCTACTATTCTTTTACATCCGCGAGCAAATCTTCGTAATCGGCAATGCTCACTTTGTCGATTTTTTGCGGAAGCGTGAAGTTGATGTTTTCCGTATCATGCGTCGCCGCAATCGATCCCAGCCGCACCGTCTTGTCCCCCATGTGCGCGTAAAGGGGAACCACGTCCTTCCAATTTCCAGGAACTCCCGTCCGCTGCAACGTGGCGTTGACCGTCGTTTTCCCGTCCGGCGTGCTCCCCAGTGTCGCGTGGAAGGTATATTGAGGAATTTCCGTCCCATAGACGTATTCGTCGAAGAACCAGCCCATCTTGTGGTTTCCATCGAGGTCCATTCCACGCGTCATGTGTTTCTCGACGATCGCCTTAAAGTCCTCCGTCGAAGCGGCTTTGTTGTCGAAGGTCTGGCAGTAATCCTGCATCATCGCTTTGAAGAGGTGCTCCGCGTCGGGGCTTCGCGGATCCTGCATCTGCATGCGGAGCATCTGCAGCACGTATCCGCCCTTCGAATAAATCAGGTTTTGATAGGCACTTGGGCTGGTAATCGATGCCACTGCGCGTTGCCCGATCCAGATCGGGCCCAGAGAATCCACCGAGTGCCCTTTTTCATCTACTTCCTTCAGGCGTTCTTTCCGCAAACGCCACTCGGTGAGGGCCGACTTCACGTTCTCTCGGTATTGCAGGTAGAGCAGCCCGGAAAACTCCGCGAACCCTTCGGAAAGCCACTGGTCGTGATAGCTTTTCCAACCGACCTTGTGCCCCCACCACTGGTGGGAGCTTTCGTGCCCTCGGAAAAAGTCGGTCAGTTCTTTTTGATTCTTGATCCCCAACTCATTTCGCTGAGTGGAATCCAGAAACGTCAGCCAGGAGAGATAGAGCAGGCCTGGCCACCCCTGTCCGTAGGTACCCACGATATTCGTCACCGCGATTTCCTTGTACGGGTACGGCCCGAAATAGCTTTGAAATACGCGTAACGTATTCCCGGTTTCGATGTTGATGGTCTTGCCCAGCGCCGCGGGTGTCAGGGTGCCGATCACGCCCGTGGACGAATGGGAGGCGCCAGCCCCGGGCCCCTGGGCCAGATCGTCCAGGGGATTGTCGTAAACCTTCTGGATACCTTTCAACAGATCGTCGGGCTCCCGGTTGGCGTACACCTCCACTTCCACGTTTCCCACCTTGTCAGTCACTACCTTGTAGTCCCCGAATGCGAAACCCGCCGCGGCCAGCGGCATTTCGCTCTTCCAGGTCGTTACCACTTCCTTCCCGTCCTTCGTTTCCCCGGTCTTCTCTCCCGTGGCCACCAGGATGTACCGCTTCGGCGTCCGAAAGGTCAGGTCGAAATTCGACCGGAATGCGAATGCATCCACGCCCAGTTCCGGTTCGAACGAGGACGGATACCAGCCGAAGCTCTGGCAGAAATAATTTCCATCGCCAACCCGGTAGACGACGTGCTTTCCTCCGTACTCGAAAGTCAGGACCTCGCTTTTCCCGGTTTTTGCCGGTTCCGCCAACACTACGGCGACGTACTTCCCGTGGCTTTGCGAGTCTTCCTTTCGTTCGCGTGCCTGATGAAATTCCAGGCTCCGGCCTTGTTCATCTTTCACGCTCTGCAGCCGCAGGTTGGAATCCAGATCGAAGAGCAGCACACGCTCCCCGTCGAAGCGGGGTTCCACTGTCACTGCCGCTTTCGCGGCAAGCTCCGCGTTATCGCTCACCGTCGCTTCAATCTTGTAGCTGGGGATCAGGAAATCCTGGCGCGCCGCCGGATCGTCGTAGGCGTGCCGCGCGTCCCGGCCATTGGCCGGAAAGACCATCCAGTAATCCTTCAGTTTGAACGGGCCCACGTCGGACCATCTTCCGACGCGGATCTCCTCCAGCAGCATCGCGTCGTCGCGCACCTCGATCCAGCCGTGATCCCTGATCTTCAGCTCCGCTAGAAAATACGCAGTCCGTTTCCGGTCCGGCGACATCGCCGCTTTGAAAATGCGCGGCAGGTATCCCGCGCCAAGGTCCTCTCGCTCCTGCTGCCGCTTCGCGAACAATTCGTCGTTGCCGGTTGCGTCGCGCCATTTCACCTGCTGCGTCACTTCCTCCAGCAGTCCGTCGCTGAAGGTGAATGTCGCGTCGGTGAACTCCGCGTTCAGCTTGTCGACCTTGGTGAACCATCGCAGTTGTTGAGCTTCGAGCGCGTTCGGCGGATCCACCTGCACGCGCCCTGTCCCGTGGAATACCGCCCCAAAGACCACGTCGTTCACCGGCTTTGTGAATTGGATCGTGCCGTTCACCAGGGTGATGTGGAGCCGATCGCGCGTAATCGCCACGTTCTCGACTGTCGCAAGTTTCGCGGGATCCATCGTCGGCGCCGAAAGCGCGTTCCACACCCCGCCCCCTCCGGTTGCCTGCCCCATTGCCAGAGCTGCTCCACACAAAACGCCCAATGCTGCCGCCAGTGCCTTCCCCATCGAACGGCTCCTTCAATTCAGTATTGCTGGATAGGAGACTAGTCCCAGTGCTTACATACTAATCCAAAGGCTTTGCGACGAGTAAAAATGTGCGTTAATAGTTCCCCCCGCAGTGGGTCGGCATTCCCCGCCACCTGTTGTAGTCTTACCTTATGGTCTTCTCCCGCGGCCGCCAGCCCGCCTCTCAGGAAAAGAAGCGCGCCGCCTTGCTCAGCATCGGTTCGGCTGCCCTTCTGCTCTGCCTGAAGACCTTCCTCGTCATCCGCACGGACAGTCTTGGTATTCTTTCCGAAGCGCTCCATTCAGGCCTCGACCTCGTCGCCGCCGTTATCACCTTTCTCTCGGTTCGCGTTGCCGATCAGCCTGCCGACGAGCGCCACCCCTACGGCCACGGCAAATTCGAAAATTTCTCCGCTTTCATTGAGACCGGCCTCCTGGTCCTAACCGCCATCTACATCATCTACGAAGCCTTTCAGCGCCTCTTCTTCCATACGGTGCACATTCAGCCGAGCATCACCGCCATCCTGATTCTCCTTGTTGCTCTGGCCATTGATCTCACCCGTGCCCGCGCTCTCACGGTCGTCGCCCGCCGCCACGAAAGCGAAGCTTTGGAAGCGGACGCACTCCACTTTTCCACCGACGTTTGGAGCACCATCGTCGTTATTTTGGGAATTGCACTGGTCTGGGCCGGCGATCGCTGGAATCTTCCTTGGCTCGATTACGCGGACTCCTTCGCGGGCCTTGCCGTCGCCGGCGTCATCCTTTGGGTTGGCTCGCAACTTGGCCGCCGCACTCTCGATGCCTTGCTCGACGCCGTTCCGTCCGGCCTTCAGGAACAGATCGTCTCCGCCATTGAGCAGATCGATGGCGTCCTCGGCGCCGACCGCGTCCGCCTCCGTCGCGCCGGCAACCGTTATTTCGTGGACGCTACCGTCAGCGTCGCCCGCACCGCGAATCTCGAGCAGGTCCACGCCCTCACCGACCGCATCGAAAAAAGTGTCGCGCAAATCGTTCCCTCCGACGTCCTGGTCCACGCCGAGCCCCGTGCGCCTCGCGACGAACATCTCTTCGAATCTGTCCGTGCGGTTGCCCAGCGCCTCGGCCTCGCCGTTCACGACGTCACCGCCAGCCAGCAGGACGGCGACCTTTTCGTCGAACTCCACCTCGAGGTGGACGAAAACCTTTCTCTCCGCGAAGCCCACCGCCGTGCCACCGAACTCGAAGACGGCATCCGCGCTCTCGGTAAGGGTAATGTCGACGTCAACATTCACATCGAGCCGCTCGGCCGCCACATCGCAACGCCCGACACGCGCGCCGGAGAGATGCGCCAACTCGAAATCGCCGTCGACAATTTCCTCAACCGCATGCCCTCCGCCTACGACGAACTACTGAACTCACACGAAGTCCGCGTCCGCCAGGTCGAACACCACATCCTTGTCTCCTGCCACTGCGTCTTGAAGAGCGATCTTTCCATCACCCGCGTCCACGATGTCCTCGCCGCCCTCGAAGACTCCGTCAAGGAGCGCTTCCCCCAGATCTCTCGTGTCACCATCCACCCGGAGCCTCCCGAAGCCTCCTGACCCAGTGGTTGCTCCGGATCCTCCTCTTCTCTGGTTTCGGTGTCCTTCGCGCCAAATACTTTGCCTCTTGCTCACGAGCCAAATTGACACGCGTCGAATACCTGCATAGGCTTTTTCCCAACGCATTTATGAGCATCATTGAAAAAGGGGTCCCTGATGAAAAAGGTTCTGACGCTTCTCGTCTGTTCCCTGTTCACCGTCTCGCTCGTTCTCCCTTCCGCCCTCGGGCTACCTCCCGCCGATCCTTCCGACACCGCCATGCGATCCATCCACGCCGACGCCATTCGTGCGGACATGGGCTTTCTCTCCGATGACTTGCTTGAAGGGCGCGGCACGGCCACTCGTGGCCACCTCATCGCCGCAAGATTTATGGCCGCCGAATTCGAGTCCATGGGGCTCGCTCCTATGGGCGATAGCTCAACCTATTTTCAAAACGTGCCTCTGCGATCCGCGCGTTCCGATGAAACTAACTCTTCGCTCACGTTGACCCACGACGGCAAGTCCAGAACGCTCGCTTACCGCAAGGACTACATCTCCTCCGCCAATCTCCTGCACACCGAATCCTCCGTTGAAGCTCCCGTCGTCTATGTCGGCTTCGGGGTCACCGCCCCCGATCAGAACTACGACGACTACCAGGGTGTGGATACGAAGGGAAAAATCGTCGGGGTAATCTTCGGTGCCCCGAATTTCGAATCTTCTCTCAAGGCGCACTATTCTTCGTTTGAAACCAAACGGAACAACGCCGTCGCCCATGGTGCCATTGGCATTCTCCTCCTCGACGATCCCGTTCTCGAGAGTTTGTATCCCTTCAAGGAGCGTGTACGCGACCGTTCGCGTCCCACGCTTCGCTGGCTGCAGATAGACGGCAGGCCTCATGCCGCCTTTCCCCAATTGAAAGCTGGCGCCGACCTTAGCCTCTCCGCCACGGAAAATCTGTTCGCCGGAGGCCCGCACTCCGCCGAAGAGGTCTTTCAGGCCGCCAAGGAGGGGAAGCCCCTCTCCTTCGATCTCCCGGTCACCGCAAAAATCCGCGACGTGCAGAAGCTCGAAAACGTCTCCAGTCCCAACGTTGTTGCCAAACTCGAAGGCAGCGACCCCCTGCTCAAGGATCAATATCTCGTGTATACCGCGCACCTCGACCATCTCGGCATCGGCGAACCGGTCAAAGGCGACTCCATCTACAACGGCGCCCTCGACAATGCCTCTGGCTCCGCTATTCTCCTGGAAGTTGCCCGCGCGTTCTCGCAGATGAACCCGCGCCCCAGGCGCTCCATTCTCTTCGTCTCCGTCACTGGCGAAGAAGAGGGACTGCTCGGCTCCGATTACTTCGCCAACTATCCCACCGTTCCCAAATCGCAGATCGTCGCCAACGTCAACATGGACGAAGACCTGATGCTCTGGCCCATGCTGGACATCATTCCCTTTGGTGCCGAACACTCCAGCCTCGAAAACGTGGCCAAGGAGGCCGCCGAACGCCTCCACCTCCAGCTCAGTCCCGACCCCATCCCGCAGGAGGTCGTCTTCATTCGCAGCGATCAATATTCTTTCGTCAAGCAGGGAGTCCCCGCGCTCTATCCCTCGCCGGGCTTCATGTCCAACGACCCGAACATCAAGCCGCCCGAAATCTTCAAGAATTGGGAAGCCACCCGATATCACGAGCCGTCCGACGACATGCAGCAGCCCGATCTTCACTTCGATCAGGCCGCCCGGTATGCGCAATTTGTCTACCTTTGCGGCTGGCTCATCGCCCAGGATTCCGCGCGCCCCACCTGGAATCCCCACGATTTCTTCGGCGACCACTACGCCCACAAATCCTAGTCGCCTCCACGCTTTCCGTACTCCCCGCATTATTGTAGGGGTGGAGCTCGCTCGGCCCTCTTTAACCCAATAGCCTGTGCGCGCTGCACCGATCGTTTCCTGCCATTGGCTCTGTAACTCTTTCCTTTGCCGACCAACCTGCCTGCGCGAAACCGAATCCGACTTCCTAACCGGAAATTCGGCACGCTCGTTTGTTCTAGTGATAGAGGCGCGATGCGGAGGCTTTGTGAGTGACGACTCGTTCCCCCTGGCGCTGCCGCTTCCGCGGTGGGCTTCCGGCTCCTCGGAGGTCAACACCCTGTACCACGAGCTCCGCAAGCCCATGTTGCGCTATCTGGTGTGTCTCGGACTTTCCGAGGACGAGGCCCAGGACGTCGTCCACGACGCTTTCCTCCGCTTGCAGCGTCATTTGGCTTCCGGCGGCGCCCAGGACAATCTCCGCGGCTGGCTCTTCCGCGTCGCCCACAACGCCGCGCGCAATCGCCAGTCGAGCTACCATCGGCGTTTCGCAGAACCTCTCGACCCCGGCGCCGACTTTCTTGCGAATCAGGCTTCGCCGGAGCAAGCTGTGCTTGAGAAGGAGCGCTTGCGCCGGCTGGCCGCCGCCCTTCGCGAATTGTCTTCTTCGGAGCGCGAGTGCCTTCTTCTCAGGTCCGAAGGCCTTCGCTATCGCGAAATTGCCGAGGTCCTTGGCATGGCTACCTCCAGCGTGGCGGACATCGTCGATCGCGCCATTCGAAAATTAGCGGAGAAATGCAATGTGTGACCTTTCTCAAAATCTCGTCGCCTGGCTCGATGGCGAACTCTCGCCGAACGAAGCGGCCACCGTCGCCCGCCATCTCGAATCCTGCGCCGACTGCCGCGGCCAGCGCGACGCGCTTCGCCGCACCACTGGAGATCTCCGTAGCTACTGCGATTTCATCCTCGCCGCAAACTCCCGTCCTCGGGTTTCGCGTTGGGCGCCCGCACTGGCCGCCGCACTCCTTGTTGCGGCAATCGCCCTGCTCCTCGCCCACCCACGAAAACGTGTCTCGCCGTCTCTCCCGGCGGCGGCCATCCCTGTTGTTGCTTCTATTCCGTCTCCCGGTCCCCCGCCCGTGCCGGCAAGCATGGCCGCGGCCCCGACGCATCACTCATCTCACAAAGCACTTACGAAGCGCCACGGCCCTTCCGCAGTGCCTCCCGCTACTTCCGCCGCTTCCTGGACTTCGCTGGACACCGAGGTCGAAATCGCCATTCCGGCCGACGCGATGTTTGCTCCCGGTGTGCTGCCACAAGGTACGAGATTCCTCGCCGAAATGAGAATCGCTTCGGACGGCACTATTCGCCAGGTTCGTCTTCGGCAGTGACTTTGCATCCCTATAAGGAGAAAATCACCACACCATGAAACGCTTGTTACCCCTTTTTCTGATCCTTGCTTCCTGTGCCTTTGCGCAGGAACGCGCCAACGTCTTGTATCGGACCTCGGGGGCGGTCAGCGCCTTTTCCTTGGCCGGGCCGCTGAGTCCCGTGGTCGGCGCACCGTATTCCGCTACTGTTATCAGCGAATCCGTGCAGACTCTTGCCGACGGCACGCGCATCGTCCAAAGCAACACCGGCAACATGGCCCGGGACTCACAAGGTCGCACGCGCCAGGACATGCCGCTGCCTTCCATCGGCAATCTCTCCGCCGCCAACGCGCCGCATCTTGTCGTCATCCACGATCCTGTCGCTCAGCTCTCTTACACGCTCAACCTTACCGATCAGACCGCACAGAAATTGTCCACCCCCCCTCCCCCACCTCTACCGGCCGCCGCCTCCGGTTCCGGATCAGCACCCGGTGGGACGGTCACCATGCGAGTCATCACCGGCGGCACTGCCCCGTTGCCTCCCGATAGTGTGGCGGACACCATGGCCGCTCCTGCAGGGGGCCTTTTCATCCAGAAGCAGGTGCTGGGCGACGACGAGGCGCACACCACCACCGAGGACCTCGGCTCGCAGACCATGGAAGGCGTGCTCGTTACAGGCGTGCGCACCACGCATGTCATTCCCGCGGGAGAAATTGGCAACGATCGGCCGATTACCATCGTCTCCGAGGTCTGGACCTCTCCCGACCTGAAGACTATTGTCTATAGCAAGCGCGACGATCCTCGCATGGGCGAAACTACGTTCCGCCTCACAAATGTCCTCCGTTCCGAACCGGACCCCGCGCTCTTTACCGTCCCGGCCAACTTCAAAGTCTCCGACGGCCCCAAACCCATCATTTACACCGCCAGACCCTGATTCGCTCCGGTTCTCCGCGTACCGCACCCTCGTCCACGGAGGGTGCGGCTCGCCGTCGATCCCTCTCAACTTTCCTTGCTTCGCATCCTGCCTGCTCTCTCAACCTCAATTCCTCCGGAGGATTGGGCAAATCCTCCGGCGCAATAGGCAAGCGTTTCGCTACCTCGCGTCGTACACTCTTCTTCGAGAGAGGACGCACAATGCAAAAGCGCAAACTCGGTAAAAGCAATCTGGAAGTTTCCGCCATCGGCCTTGGCTGCATGGGCATGAGCTTTGGATACGGCCCGCCCAAAGATAAGCAGGAGATGATTTCCCTAATCCGCACCGCTGTCGATCGCGGCGTGGATTTCTTTGACACCGCGGAAGTCTACGGCCCGTTCACCAACGAAGAGCTTGTCGGCGAAGCTCTCGCTCCCTTCCGCAAGCAGGTGGTGATCGCCACCAAATTCGGATTCAATCTCGATCCGCAAACCGGAAAGCAGATGGGCACCAACAGCCGCCCCGCGCACATCAAGGAAGTCGCCGAAGGCTCGCTCAAGCGCCTCAGAACTGACGTCATCGACCTCTTCTACCAGCACCGCGTCGATCCCAACGTCCCCATTGAAGACGTCGCCGGCGCCGTGAAGGACCTCATTCACCAGGGCAAGGTGAAACACTTCGGCCTTTCCGAAGCTGGCGTGAAAACTATTCGCCGCGCCCACGCCGTCCAGCCCGTTGCCGCGCTCCAAAGCGAATACTCGCTGTGGTGGAGGGAACCGGAAGCGGAAGTTATTCCGACGCTTGAGGAACTCGGCATCGGCTTCGTCCCTTTCAGCCCGCTGGGCAAGGGTTTCCTCACCGGCCAGATCAGCGAAGAAACGAAGTTTGACGCCAGCGACTTCCGCAACATCGTTCCTCGTTTTACGCAGGAAAATCGCAAGGCCAACCGGGCGTTCGCGGATCTCCTCGCCCGCATCTCGCGGCAGAAAAAAGCCACGCCGGCCCAAATCGCACTTGCCTGGCTCCTGGCGCAAAAGCCTTGGATCGTGCCCATCCCTGGCACCACCAAGCTTTCTCGCCTCGACGAAAACAACGGCGCAGTTTTCGTCCAACTCACGCCGAACGACCTCCGCGAAATCGACGAGGGCGCTTCGAAAATCACCTTGCACGGTGACCGATATCCGGAGCACCTCAAGCGCATGACCGGCCTCTGAGGGGCGAACGATGAAATGCTGGCGGGTCGAATGACAAGGAGCCAAACATGAAGAACCTGCTTGTCCTTGGCGGGCTAAGCCTGTTTCTCGGCATGGCCACCTTGGCGCCCTTCGGCGCCCAGGATCGCGACGACCACGAGCGCATCCAGGGCCGTTTTGTCGGAGCGTGGCGACTGGCCGGGCTCGAAGATCCGGTTGCAGACGGCAAGGTTCACACGGCTGATTGCTCCGGACTCCTGGTCTATACCCGCGATGGCCACATGTCCGTGCAGGTGATGTACCGAAATCCGCAGGCTGGGGCCGCCGCTGGACCTGTGCAATATGCGCAGGGCGGCTACGAAGCCTCGTTTGGGACCTACCGCATCGACGACGCGCACAAGTTTACGTTTCACGTGGAAGGCGCCATGGTTCGCAGCCTGGTTGGCAAAGACCTGCCGCGTGCGTTCGAGTTGACGAGCAATCAGCTCATCGTGAAATCCACCGACCCGAACGAACACTGGCGAGTCACCTGGGAGCGATACTAACAACATGACCACATGGCCGACGCACGATCTCGCCAAAATTGCTGCGACCGACGACCTGCTCATTTCGCCGTTGCGTGAAGACGGAAAGACCCACGGTACCCCCACCTGGATTTGGTCCGTTGTGGTGCATGGTGCGCTGTACGTCCGCGCCTATAACGGGAAAGCTTCCGGTTGGTACAGGGCTGCGCTCCAGCAAAAGGCGGGGCGCATTACGGCCGCCGGCCTTCCAATAGACGTGATCTTCGAACCGGTCGGCGGCGAGATCCAAGACCGTATCGACGAAGCCTATCGCGCGAAGTACAGGTGCAGCTCCTACCTTAAGCCCATGCTCGGCGATCGTGCTCGCTCTGGAACCGTCCGGGTTATACCGTCAGGAGGAGAAACGAGCCTATGAACAAAGAACCTTCCGCCGCCCGGAAATTGCTGGGTGAATTCGCTCCCAAACTTGTGGAATTAACGGACGATGTTCTTTTCGGAGATGTTTGGGAACGCCCGGAACTCTCCAGACGCGACCGCAGTCTCATCACCGTCTCGGCGCTTGTCGCTCTGAATCGCACGGAACAATTGCGCTTTCATCTCCAACGCGCCGTCGAAAACGGAGTCGCTCAGGAAGAGCTGATCGAAGCTATCACCCATCTGGCTTTTTATGCCGGATGGCCAAGCGCGATGAGCGCCATCCAGGTCGCAAAAGAGGTATTCTCGAAACCGTGAAAACCGGCCGCAAATCCTTGATTCCATGGCGCGCGAACAAGGCCGAGCAAGGCCCCGACCCGGGATTGGCGAAGCTTACGCGACTCATCGCCGCCTACGCTCCGCACGACGGCAGCTTCGATCTCAGCGTCCCCGGCCTCGCCGTCAGCCGCACCGCCCGCGTCAACGCGGGTTGCGCCCACGCCCTACGCTTGCCTTCGTTGTGCTTGATTGCGCGCGGCTCGAAAACCGTGATCGTGGGCCAGGAAGTCTATGAATATGACCCCTCCCGCATGCTCGTTTTTTCCGTCGCGCTTCCCGTAGCCGCCCAGGTCACGCAGGCTAGTTCTGCCGAACCGTACCTCGCCTTCCGGCTCGATCTCGATCCGCGCAAAATCGCCGAGCTTGTCTTGAAGGTCTATCCGGCCGGCCTGTCTCCGGTACCGGAGCGCCGCGCCGTCTACGTTGCACCGGCCGATCCCGGCATTCTCGCCGCCGCCACCCGCCTGATGGAGTGCCTTGCACGACCCGGTGACGTGGAACTCCTATCTCCTCTGATCGTGGATGAAATTCTGATTCGTTTGCTGCGCAGCCCCATCGGACCGCGTGTCGCCCAAATGGGCCTTGCCGAATCCAGCATTCAGCGCGTCGCCCGGGCAGTGTCCTGGCTGCGCGAACACTTCTCGCAGCCCATGAAAGTCGAGGAACTCGCCGAGCTCGTCCACATGAGCCCCTCCTCCTTCCACGAACATTTTCGTTCGGTCACTTCCATGAGCCCGCTGCAATACCAGAAAGTCCTCCGCCTTCAGGAAGCCCGTCGCCTGTTGCTCTCTGCCACTCTGGATGCCAGCGCCGCCAGCCAGCGCGTAGGCTATCTCAGCGCTTCCCAATTCAGCCGCGAATACAGCCGTTTCTTCGGTTGCGCGCCCACGCGAGACATTGCCCGCCTCCGCAACGACTCCCACCCCCCTACCTGATCGCAGTTCGACGGGTCGGGAAGGCGGCTAGGGGGTAACGGCCTCGGCCCCGGGCACGGTCTCGGCAACGCCGTAAACGGTTACTCGAGGAGCGTGCTCCCACGACTCCCGGAAGTACCGTATTTCAATCTTTTCCAAGGGTTGGGCCTCTCCCGCCAGATGCAGGATGTAGTCTGCCCCGCCGGGCAGGATGCGGCCGCTTACGGCAAACTCTTGAAGGCCTCCGCCGGCAAGGTGCACAACAATGCGGTCAAGAAAAATGGCCTGCCCAGCAAGCCGTAACCCAATGACACGAAATGCCTTATCGCTTCGCAAGATACGGATTTCCGCATGGTCCTGTCGGCCGTCCATCTGCGTGTACCCGAGATAGTCCCAGACCAATCCTCGGGCCGATATCGCTGAAGCCAGCAACAGGGTAGAAGCGAGAGCAAAAGTCCGGAATGGCGGTCTTGCAGGCATAATAAAGTTCTAGAACTACTAGAACTAATACCAGCCTAGACCCCTGTCTCCCTCTCGGCAATCCCCTAGACTTTCTGTTTGCTCAATCCATTAGGTACTCTTTGGCTGATCGGCCTTTCCGACGTTTGTTTCGCGGGCCCGCTCCGGCATTCCCCCAGACCCTCCTATGAAATGTGATAATGCTCATTGCGTACCCGTCCGCTTTTTGTCAGAATCCCGTCGACGCGACCGTCCCGTGTCTGCGCAGTCAGCGTGCATCGCTGGACCTGCGACAAGATGTGTGGGAGGTCTGCAATGAATCTTCATCGTGTCGGGGTCCTTCTTCTCGGACTCGCAGCTGCCGTTCTTTTCAGCCCGGCAATCTTCGCAAAAGACCAGGTAACCGGGAAAATCAAGATTACTGTCGTGCCAAAGCAGGCCTATACGTTTGTCGACGGCAAGGCGATTGGCCATGGCGATCAGACCATCAAGGTGGACGTTGGCGCGCATCACCTACTGATCGCCAACTATGGATACAAATTCGTCGAGCAGGACGTTTCGGTCGATTCTCGTCAGACTGTCCCTGTTTCGATCACGCTCGAGCCGTCCGGTGATCCTGTGCCCGGTCCACACGGCCGCATCCAGATCGAAATTGGCAGCAATCTGGAAGCCAGCAAGTTTCATGGCCCCACCGAGGCTGCCGTTCTTCTGAACGGCAAATCGCCCAAATATTTTGTGGGGCATCTGGACGAGTTCAATCACGACATCATTTGGCACCAGGAATTGCTCGTCCCGCCGGGCACGCACCAGGTCACCGTCACTCGCTATGGCCACGAGTTGTGGTCCGGCCCGGTCACGGTCGCTGCCGACCAGCGCGTCATTCTCACCGTTGCGGATGGCAAGCAGAAAATCAAGCCTTGGACGCGCGGCTCGGAGAAATTCACGCCACCCACCCAGCGATTCAAGGCCGGAATCGCCAGTGCCACAGTGATTGTGGCTCCCGTCAGCGGGTCGGTTACCGCTACCCCGGCTAAAATCAACTGCAACCAACCAACGCAATTGGCCTGGGTCTCGAAAGATACGGTTGACGCCGATATGAGCGGGATGAGCCCCGTCCCGACTTCCGGCGAGCGAACCGTTTCTCCTCATCAGACCACCACTTACCAATTGACCGCGTCGGGTCCGGGCGGCACCGTCACACCGAGCGCCACCGTGGAAGTCAACCCGGTCGTCGAATCCTCCCTGACCGCCTCCCCCATGGAAATCTCCTACCGCCGCATCGGCGACAAGGTGCTCGAACAGGGAAGCACCACGTTGAACTGGACTTCCTCCAATGCAGACACTCTCTCGCTCGACCCGCTCGGCACCGTGGCGGCCAGCGGCTCGAAATCCATCCCGCTGGTCCCCACCCAGACCACCAATGGCCCGGTCGACGAGGAATTCAAATACACGCTCAGCGCGTCCAACGCCTGCGGTGGCACGGAAACCAAAACCGTCGCGGTCCGCCTGAAAGGTTCCGTCGAGCCGATCCCCGCTGTTCCGCTGCAAAGCGTTTTCTTCCCCACTGCCTACCCCACCAAGCAAGATCCGGCGCTCGGGCTCGTTCGCAGCCAGCAGGAAGCCCTCGGCACTCTCGCCGCTGGCTTCAAGAAGTATCTCGAATATGATCCCGATGCGAAGCTCACCCTCAGCGGCTACGCGGACGAGCGCGGCGGAGAGAAGTACAACGACACCTTGTCCGATCGCCGCGTCGAACGTGTCAAGGATTTCCTGGTTTCCCAGGGAATTACCCCGGAAAAGATCGAAACCTCGTCGTACGGCGAGAAAAATCAGCTCGACAAGGCGGCCGTCGCCGATTTGCAGTCCCGCAATCCGAACAAGCCGGAAGAAAAGCGCGAAAAGAATAAGCAAGCCACCTGGCTGGCCTACAATCGCCGCGTGGACATCGTCCTCGTTCCCACCAACGCCCAATCGGAACGCTTCTATCCCAATGGCGCGCCGGATTCGCTGGTCATCTGGCAAAAGCCCAAGCCGCCCCTCAAAACCGTCGAAGCCAACAACTAGGCTCTTCGCAATCTTTTGTCCTTCGCCGCGCAGGGGCGCTATGCCCCTGTCGCGGCGTTACCCGCCTCGCTCGCTCGGCCCGTCAAAATGCGCTCATTTCCCCGTGTACGGGGCGGGTGGCCCGGGAATCGATGTAAGGCCTGCGCTTCGGATTCTTGGCAAGCTCCAAAAAGCGCGGAGGGTGCCCCGGGTTCCGGTGTTCGGAACCTGGGTCTCGGGGTTGCTTTTTCTTTGCGTTGCCATCTCCTTGGTTTTTCCTTTCGGTCAAAGATCCATGTGCAGCAGCGGCTTCTCCTTCCCAAAATAAAACGTCCAACTGCTCCACGCCCAATCCCCCGGATGCTCCACCAATCCGCGCTTCACCGGATTCGCATGCATGTAGTTCAGCTTTTCTTTTTTCTTTCCCTCGCTGTATACATTGAAGTCATGGAACCTCGCCTGCCACAAGCTCCGCGGCGGCTCCAGGCGCCTCGCAAAGGGAAGTTCTCCCTGTCGGCCGCTTGCTCCTTTTCCTCAGCCGCTTGGCAACACGCAGCTTCCATCGCTGCAGCACCGTGGACGGTGTTCCGCGGGATGGCTCGCTCATCAAGAGCTGCACATGCTCCGGCATCACCACGTAGCCGAGCAGCCGGAAGGATTGCCTCTCCCTCCTCCCGAGCGCCGAACGAAACCACCGCTGCGTGCCCCATTTCCGACTAGCGTGCTCGCGACGCTTCGGACTCGAAACTCAAGAATGGTCGAGGATAGACTGGATGTTTTTGATGGTCTTGTCTCACCCGATCGAATGCGAGGAGATTCTCCACCTGTCCCTGGCCTTCTGGAGGAAACCGACTTCATGCATTGAAGCGCGGAACACTCGGCACGCTACAAAGTGTAACGGGAGCGGAGTGTGGCCTCTTCGGTTAATTGATAGTCAACGAAGCCTCTCGCCCATGGCGGATCCCGATGTACACTCCAGAATCTGTTTCGGGTTTCAAGAACCGCATCCAGCAAGTTCCGAAATCGAACTAGACGGTGGTAGGCAATGATTTGGACGAATTCTGTGTCCGGGTAGCGGCTGACCCGCGGGATGGGAGGACTTGCAAATTCTATTTCTGAGATTCTTTCAATACGATTACGTAGTGAGCTTCCGTCGAGAGGGCTGAATACCGGGAACTGTGGCAGGTGGTCGGCGTAGCTTGCGCGGTCCCGGTGCGCCACGTCTGAGTCGTCGGTGCCGGAATTATTGTCTGTAAAGAAAGGATCGGTCGCGAAATTGGAGTCCTTTTTTACAATCTTCCAATAAAAGCGATGCTCTCGATCATCTTTTGTTTTTGGGTCAAAAACACAAGTATATCGTGCACCTGTTAGCTGAAGATGGACGATTCTCCTTCTTGAGAACAGTTGAAAGAACCCGAGAAGATGGGCGAATGCCCGAATAGAGTAGTGACTGGAATAATAACCCGAAACGCACGCCCAGCCTGGGCTTACACCCGTCAAGGAACACGAAACCAAAAAACTATGAATCCCACGAAGCCACATATTGACAGAGGCTGTCGTGAACAGCTTGACTACGGTCGGTGTCGCGTTTTTGGAATATACTCCCTTGGCATGAGCCGGCAAGATTTTATCTAGTGCTTGTGAAAGCGACGAAGCCGGCGGAAACGCTCCAGCGGCTGCTTCGTCGCCTAAGGGGCTGAAAGCCCTTACGATGCGGTCATGAAGAGACGCGTCAATTTTCATTCGACTGACTCACCTGAGCCTCACTCCGCAGTTCCGGCCGTGAGCGGATAAGTGAGCGACTTTCCGACGCCAAGTCGGCCAATCGCTGCGGACTAAGCCTTGCCGGCACTATTGATTGCGAAGTTGCCGCTATCCATAAGGTGTCCCTGAAACGGGCGAGCCCTCCGCTTGCCACAAACCCTTTGGCTTTAAACTCCCCTTTTGCCAAGAATCGCCCATTCTTGGTCAAACGCGCACGCTTCATCGTGCCCTTAAGCCAAGTTTCTAGGTCGTCCTTCGCCTCTTGATCGGAGAATGGAATGCCGTTCTTTCTAAGGTGCCAAATGCAGGCTGGGACAAGGGTAAGGAATGAAACGATTGCTCTTCCCTGATAGGCCACGTTTTCAGGGTCCAAAGATTCCGAACCAGAGACATCCTCTCTCCTGCCAGTTGCATCTAGCCACGCCTCAAGGCAGATTGCGAGAAACTCAGCTTGCGCCTCCAAGCTTTCGATTCCAGCGGCGTACAGGTCTCCTAAAATGTCCTCTATGGCAGAGTTCAAAGTCGCCAAGGTAACGACGTCAGCGACTCCAAACTTTATGCCCGGAATCTGCACCATACCTACTAGCGGTCCCGTTTCAAGCATCAACTTTCGTCCGAGGTCTTGTGCTCGCTCTTTCTCGTCGAGCGCATCTCGGTGACCGCGCGCCGTTGGAAATAGGTCCGCAACAAGTGACCGGTCGACCTTTTTCTGGTAGAAATTGACATCGATGAAAATTTGGGCCTGGTGGCGGGGAGGCTGCCCGCTCTGGTCCAAATCTATAAAAATTTCTGAGGGTATATCCCAATTTGCCTCATGTTTTTCCTCTCGTAGTAGACAGACTGCGAAGAACGCTCCGTTAATTCTGTGCTGACCATCGATCACTGAGAAGTTGAGGTCAGGACTATTCTGGTCGAAACGTAGATTTGCAATACCCTGATTAGTCGATTCCTCCAACGTCGCACCGTTTACGTGCAAAAGGACGTTTGAAAAGGTCGGGTATCCGCTCCTCTGAAATCTGACAACTTTTGGGAGACGGGGAGGCCACTCTCTCCCAGGTTCGTTTGCGCTCCCCGCATAGATCTCGGCGAAATATTTCTGAATCTTCTCCGGAGCGCCGACTACCTCCCGTTGAAGCAGGTATGCCGCGATTTGAGCGACTCTTTTCCAGTCGAGTGATCTTTGAATGGAGCGAACTTTAGCAGGGTTGCGGTGCGGAAAGTGGGGTTTCCCTGGCCACCAGTCCATCAACTTGACGACGTCTAGTGCCGCTAGGCAGTGCCGAACGTCACCCAACCCTGAACGGATAAAAGGATTAACGGGCACGATGACAGAGATCTTGTGGAAGGATGGATCTTCAGGATGAGTTGGCGAATCTATCTGTGGAGGCATGTGCTTGCTCCAGGCCTACTTCCTACTGGGGCGGTCGCTTTTCTGTCTCAGGGCGCGCGATGCATGTGGATTTCTTGGAGATTATCTCAATTTTGCCAGACCAGATCTTGTGTAGAAATTGGGGAAATACCTTACATGTAAACAGCCGAATTTTCGTCGATTCCACTACTATCGCGAGAGGCCGATTTCCGAGCTGCGGTGACGAAGTCATATTCGCAATCCTCGAGACCTTGCATTCTGCCTAAGCCAAGTATTATCGGCAGGTTACATCACAATTGTCCATGGGTTTGGGTCTAGACTCAGTGCCTGCACCACGCAAATGTACGCCACCGTGGGAACTCAGGGAAAACGGAGCGATTCCCTCCTCTTAGTCCCACTTCCAGTCGTGCTGGCGGGTGGAGCTCCCTTTGAAACAGCGAAGTGAGGAGAGGGTGCCGCACCCTTTGGATTGCAAGGGTGCGGATTTTGGCTTCTTCTTCCAGCCATGTACGCCGTTCGCAGTCCTTACCCCAAATCGCCCCCTGACTCGCTGCACCCCATTCGAACGCTCCCCAGTCCTATAACCATTTTTTGTCCTTCTAGTTACTGTTCAATACCCTTATCGTGTGCTATACTTCCCTCGTGTCTGGCAATCGGCAAGACGCCCTCGCCTTCCCTCGCTGCCGCTACTCCTTCGCCGATGGACGCCGCTGCGCCCAGCCCGCCCATCACCAATTCGCAGGACTCTGCTTCACCCACGCCCACGCCGCAGCTCGCCCTATCCGCCCCTCCGATTTCTCCCGCGAACTCGCCGCTGCCCCCGATGGCGTCACCTCTCCCGAAAAAGTCACTCGCCTTCTCGCCAAGGTCGCTCTCGCCCGCATCCAGGGACGCATCACCCGCCGCGAAGCCGGCATTCTCACCAACCTCGGCAATCTCCTGATCCAGACCGCCCGCCTCGCTCGCGAAGCCGCCGCCTCCGCCAATCCCGAACGCCCAGGAAACTTCCGGCCCAGCATCCTCGACGAAGACGAATTCGACGATATTTATGATGATGACGACCTCACCCTCCATCCTCCTCTCGACTAACCCCTTACCTCCCAATCCAACCCTACCTCCGCTAACTTCCTTATATCCAACACTTGCGCGCCTGCAAGATAACTCACTTCCCCTCAATACCTTACAGCCCATAGGGGTGGGGGTCCCCCCTCTCCGTTCCGCTATCGCCAAACTCATCCACCGGTCCCTCCGTGGGAAACTCTTCCGCCCTATTTTCGCTTTTCGATTTTCTACCTTCGCTTTCTCCCTGATCGCGTGTACTTCCCCTGCTTCCCGTCTTTCTCCTAAAATGCTCGCCATGAACCCACGCCCGCGCCTTTCATTCCTCGTTCCGATTTTCTGTCTGCTGTTTTCCCACGCGACGCCGCTTCCTGCGCAATCCAGCACCTTCGTGCTGACGGACGTCAACGTCGTGGATGTCCGCACCGGCGAAATCCGTCCCGATCAGGTCGTCATCATCGAAGGGAACCGGATTCGAGAGGTTGGCCCGCGCAAATCCACGCGCTATCCGCGCAACGCGCCTGCCGCCAATGCCCACGGCGGTTATCTCATCCCCGGGCTTTGGGACATGCACGTCCATCTCGTCTTCGGCGACTGGTTCCCCGACGCCGAAGACATCTCTCTCCCGCTCTTCGTCGCCAACGGCATCACCGGCGTTCGCGATATGGGCAGCGAACTCAGCGTCGTTCAGCGCTGGCGCGATCAGATCGAAGGCGGCGAACTGCTCGGCCCGCGCATCTTCACGCCCGGTCCCATGCTCGACGGGCCCAAGCCGCGCTTCCCCAGTTCCCTCGCCATCGCCACTCCCGAAGATGGCCGCAAAGCAGTGGACGAACTCAAGCAGGACGGCGCCGATTTCATCAAGCTGCAATCGCTCATTCCCCGCGACGCCGTATTCGCCATCGCCGAGGAAGCCAAAAAGCAGGACATTCCCTTCGTTGGCCACGTACCGGACTCCGTCCGCGCCAGCGAAATGTCCAATGCCGGCATGCACAGCTTTGAGCATTTGATCGGGATTTTTGAAGGCAGCTCTCCGCTCGAAGACGAATTCATCAAGGGCGATAAGTCGGAGACCAAATTTCTCGCCTCTTATGATCCCGGGCGTGCTGCGGCTCTCGCGCAACTCCTCGCCAAAAATCAGACCTGGCAGTGCCCGACGCTCGTCTGGGAGCGCGGTGGCAATCTGCTCGACGTCACCGATTTCACCAAGGACACGCGCGCGAAATACGTTCCGGCCTACTGGAAAGAGAAAACCTGGAAGGACTTCGACCACGAAGTCCAGACCGTCTTCAATACCGACGATCTCGCCACGCGCCGGAAGTTCATCGAAAAGGAACTGGAAGTCGTCCAGCTTCTCCACAAGGCGGGCGTGCCCTTCCTTGCCGGCACCGACACTCCGCCGGGTGTCTACATCTTCCCGGGTTTCAGCCTTCACGAAGAATTGCAGCGTTTCGTCGCCGCGGGATTTACGCCCCTCGAAGCCTTGCAGACCGCCACACTCAATCCTGCCATTTTCTTTCACATGGAAAACGATCTCGGCACGGCGGAAAAGGGAAAATTCGCCGATCTCGTCCTTCTGGAAGAAAATCCCCTCACGGATATCCGCAACACACAAAAAATCGCCGCGGTCGTCCTGAATGGGCGCTATTTATCACACGACGACCTGCAAAAAATTCTGCAGGGCGTCGAAGAATCCGCGAAAAAAGAGATCGCGCCGCCGAAGGCCCCCAATGCCTTCTAAGGAAAGCACGCGCCACGAAAGCCGGGCAGCCGGAGTTTACGCCGAACCAAACTCCTGTGCTTCTTCGCCGGGCTCATCGGCTTCTTCCTCTGCCGGCGGGGTGGGCACAACGCGCCGCATCTGGAAGCCTTGCGCCGTATCCCGAAACCCCGCTTCCACCAGCAACGGTGCCAGAAAATGCTCCCGCGCCGCCGCGTCGTTGATCTCGCCGATCAACATTCCCGATCGCCGCCCTTGCCAGCTCACCGCAAGTTCCCCTAGCTTCGATGCCAGCGGGCGTGCAAGTTGCGAGCGCTCCGGCTCGCTGTCCGGCAGAAACACGCGCAGCGCCGGATTCTGTCTCCGCAGAAACGCCGTCAGAATGCCGTTCACCAGAATCACGCCCGCGCCGCGCGTGCGCGACATTCCGTGCGCGGCATTCGAGGCCTCATCCTCTGCGGCCCATCGCGGCCACCGCAAGATCGTTCCATACGGATTTGCCGGATCAGCCGCCGCCAGAAACGCCGCTTCCGGCGCAGCTGGATCGGACCGCAGGCTCCGCAGCAGGTCTACCGCCGCGGGCATGGCAAACTGCGCTGCGCCCAGCCCGGCGACGAACATTCCGCGGCGAATGCGTCCGCTCTCTTCCATCGTTTTCAGCGCCGGATAAATCGCTGGATAACCGCCGGAGACATCCTCCGCCTGGGCGGTATCCCGCATGACGAGGCCGTTGCGTGCCAGAAGCTGCTGCGCGACACTGACGCTCCATTGCGTCACGGATGGCTGCGCCGGAATTCTTTGCCGCACCAGCGACCAACGTCCCTGCGCCTGTCCCCCGGTGGAAGTGCGCAGACGCAATCGCCGGAGAAGTTCCGGTGAACCGGGTGGTCCGTCCGCAAGCGCGGCGCGATCGCGTTTCCGTTCTTCGGAAGCAATCAGGTTCCGCAACGGATGAAAAGTATCGTTGGTCGCCCTGCCTGCCCAGACCAGCTCCCAGAGAGCGTCCTGTGTTTCACGGGGAAATCCCCCCAGCGCGGCGTGCACCTGCGCGAAGAACGACGCTCCGTTGCCCCGCAAGAACTCCTCGATCTTCGCTGCACGCTCGGACAAAGGTGTTGGTTCGTTGCGCAGTTGATCGGGAGGCAGCAGCAGCGGAAGCGAGTCGGTCAGATATAAGGCGATCCGTCCGTCGCGATCCCCGACTTGCTCCAGTCCCACCCAAACGATTTCGCCCGCCGCCATCAGTGTATCCAGATCGCCGGTCTTGTAGTCCGAAAGGCGCGCCGGCAGAATCGCGCGCTCCACTTCCGAAGCGAGCAGCGCCGCGCCCTGCAGGGACTCGACAACATCCAGGAGCGCGCCCGCAACACGGCGTTTCGACGCGACTCCTTGCCAACGCGTCAGAAACCGTGCAAAGGTCGCCTGTTCGACTGGTTCCACTTCCTTGCGCAACCGCGCGAGGCTCTTACGGCGAATGTGCTGCAGCACTTCCGGATCGCACCATTCGTGATGCACACCGTGTGGACGGAATTCGCCTTCCAGCAGCTGGCCGCGGCCGTGAAGCGCATGCAGAGCTATGCCGACTGCCTCGTGCGCCTGGCCATAGCGCGCGGCCAGTTCCTGCGTTGTAAATGGCCCGCGCGTGCGCGCGTAACGCCGCGCGATGTCCGGCAGAGGATCCTGCGTTGGCTCGAGGAATGTACGCGGAATTCCCACGGGCAATAGGAGGCCAAGAGCGTCGCGATAGCGAGCCGCATATTCCACAGGAATAAATCGGTTCTCGCCGGCAATCGCAACTGGCAAGGCGCGGCCCGCACTCACAAGTTCCGCGATGTTTCCCGCAACTTCTGGCACGTCCGAGCGTTGGGTGAGTTCGGGTGCGGATAGATCGCCAAGTTTCAGCAGGAGGTCATGCAGCCCGTCCGCGTGCCGGGCACGGTATTCGGGCGCGAGAAACTGCAGACGCGATTCCACTTCCTCGAGCGCAAGGGGATCCAGCAATTCCCGCAAATCGCTATCACCAAGAAGTTCCTGCAGCTGCGAAGCGTCAATCGAGAGTGCCTGGGCGCGGCGTTCGGCAAGCGGCGCGTCTCCATCGTAGATATAGTTCGCGACGTAGGAAAAGAGGAGGGAAGCGGCGAACGGGGACGGCTTTTCCGATTCGAGCCGGGTAACACGGATCTCTCCCCGCTCGATGGCAGCAAGAATCTCCACTGCGGCGGGCATGTCGAAAAAATCGCGCAGGCAGTCGCGGTAGCTTTCCAGGAGGATGGGGAACGAAGAGAAACGCGACGCCACGGCGAGCAAGTCGCCGGCGCGTTTGCGTTGCTGCCAGAGCGGGGCGCGCAATCCGGCGCGGTGCTTGGGAAGCAACAATGCGCGTCCGGCAGCTTCCCGGAACCTGGCGGCGAACACCGAACTCGATCCCAGTTGCCGGAGAACCAGTTCGCGGAAGTCCTTCGGCGAAGGCAGCAGGAGCCCGGAGTCGATCGAATCGTCATTGTCCGGAATGCGCAAAACGAAGCCATCGTCGGACCAGAGCGATTCCACCTCCAGGCGGCGTTCTTTGCGTAGATTGGAGACGGCCGCCATGCACCAGGGGGCGTGGACCCGGCTGCCGAAAGGAGTCATGATGCAAACTCGTCGGTCGCCCAATTCGTCGCGGCAGATTTCGATGACCACGTCTTCATCGCTGGGTACGCGCTGCGTGGCGCTCCGTTGCTCTTCGAGATAGCGCAGGACATTTTCCGCTGCGTTCCGGTCCAGGCTGTGGAGCTCCACCAGACGAGTGAAAGCCGCGGTTCTCGGCAGGGTGAGCAGCTCTCGGGTCATCTCGCCGATCCGGCGTCCGAACTCCGCGGGACGTCCGGGGCCGTCGCCCTTCCAAAAAGGCATCTTGCCGGGGACGCCGGGCGCGGGCGAAACGACCACGCGATCATGGGAGATCTCGTCGATCCGCCAGGAGGAGGCTCCGAGGACGATCACGTCTCCCGTGCGGCTTTCGAAGACCATCTCTTCATCCAGTTCGCCGACGCGGGCTCCCTTCGTGGCGCCGGCGAGAAATACGCCGTAGAGACCGCGATCCGGAATCGTGCCACCGTTCAGAATCGCGATTCGCTTCGCGCCCTGGCGCGCGGTGAGGCGATTGGAAATGCGATCCCACGTGATGCGCGGGCGCAATTCGGCGAACTCTTCGGACGGATAGCGGCCCGAAAGCATGTCGAGAAGGTTTTCAAATACGGGGCGCGTGAGCGAAGCAAAGGGCGCCGCAGAGCGAACCAGGCCAAAGAGATCTTCCAGTTGCCAGGATTCCATCGCGACCGCGGAGACGATCTGCTGCGCCAGGACATCCAGCGGATTCCGTGGAAAATGGACGGACTCAACCTGGCCTTCGTACATGGCGCGGGTGATCGCCGCGCAGGCCACCAGATCGGCGCGAAACTTTGGAAAAAGCACCGCATTGCTGACTGCCCCGAGGTGATGGCTGGCGCGGCCGACGCGTTGCATACCGCTGGCAACGGAAGGCGGCGATTCGACCTGCACCACAAGATCGATCGCTCCCATATCGATACCCAGTTCGAGCGAAGACGTTGCAACCAGCCCGCGGATCGTTCCACGCTTCAGATGGTCTTCAATTTCCCGGCGCTGCGTGAGAGCGACGCTGCCGTGGTGGGCGCGGACAAGCGGTTCTCCGGCCAGTTCGTTCACCGCTCCGGCAATGCGCTCGGCAAGGCGACGATTGTTCACGAAAATGAGGGTGGAGCGATGCGCACGTACCAGTTCCAGGAGCTGCGGATAGATTGCGCTCCAGATCGAACCCCGGAGCGAGCCGTGCATCGTATCGCCGCTGGGCAGCGCGTCGACGGTGTCCAGGCGCGACATGTCTTCCACAGGAACCTGCACACGCAAGTCGAACCGTTTCGGCTCACTGGCATCGACGATCCGCACCGGGCGGTACGTTGGCGCGTGAGCAGGTGAGGCGAATTCACCAAGAACTTCCTCCCCGGCGGAAGGGTGAGGCTCATCGGCTGACAAGGTTGCCGCAGACGGTGTGCAGCCTCCCAAATAGCGAGCGACTTCATCAAGAGGGCGCTGGGTGGCGGACAGACCGATGCGTTGCAGTTTGCGTCCCGCCAGATGCTCGAGGCGTTCGAGTGAAAGCGCAAGATGTGAGCCACGTTTGGTGGGCACCAGCGCGTGAATTTCGTCCACGATGACGGCTTCCACCGAGCGCAGCATCTCGCGGACGTTGGAAGTGAGCATCAGGTAGAGCGACTCGGGTGTGGTGATCAGAATATCGGCGGGATGGCGCGCGAAGCGGGCGCGCACCACTTGCGGAGTGTCTCCGGTGCGAATGGCAATGTTCGGCTCGTGGAACGAAATGCCGAGTCGTCGCGCGGCCTCGGCGATGCCCGCCAATGGCCGCTGCAGGTTGCGTTCTACATCAACCGCCAGCGCCTTGATCGGGGAGAGATACACCACGCGGCAACGCACGGGCTCCGGCGGCGAGGGGCTGAACATCAAGCGGTTGATGCACCAAAGAAATGCAGCAAGTGTCTTTCCGGCCCCGGTTGGCGCGAGGATCAGCGCTGATTCTCCGCCGGCGATGGCCGGCCAGCCGAGTTTCTGCGGCTGCGTGGGTTCCGCAAAGGCACAGCTGAACCATTCGCGGACGGGAGCATGAAACAGCGCGAGTTCCGGAGGGCATGGGCCTTGTGACAGCGGTGGTCCGATTGGAGGCATGCGATTCCCGATAGCCTTGCCATACCTGAGCCAGGCTTGATTTCAGGATAACGCGCCGTGTTTTTCCACGATAGTCGCCGCGCACCTCACGCACAGAACGCAATGGTTCGGGTTGACGCCACGCGAAAGTATCTTTATCTTTTTCATCAACGGTAATGATGCTTTACATCTAAATTTTCAATTCGGAGCCCACTGATGAGAGTTTCCACTGATTGGATCGAAAAGCTTCTGATTTCGCTGGCGCTGATTATCCTGGCCGGCAGTCTGGGACCGGGAACTTCCGCGGGGCCGAATGAGAAGCGTCAAGACAGCAAGCCCACGGGCCAGGAGCCGTGGATGGACAAGAGCCTTTCTCCCGACCAACGTGCGGAACTCGTACTCAAGGAACTTACGCTCGATGAGAAAATTCAACTTCTCCATGGGAATGGCATGCGCGGATGGCCGGGCGCCCCGAATCCGAAGGAATATCTCGGCAACGGCGGCGCTGGTTTTGTATTGGGAGTTCCGCGGCTCGGAATCCCGATGATTCAGATGAGCGACGCGGCCTACGGAGTGCGAGCGAGCGCGGAAAACGGCCGTTATTCCACGGCGCTGCCTTCGAACATCGCCGGCGCCGCCAGTTGGGACACGCATGCCGCCTGCGAATACGGCGCGTTGATCGGAAGGGAACTCCGCGCGCAGGGATACAACATGACGCTCGGCGGAGGCGTGAATATTGCACGCGAATTGCGGAACGGACGCAACTTCGAATATCAGGGCGAAGACCCAATTCTGGCGGGCACGATGGTGGGCAACCGGATCAAATGCGAACAGGCGCAGCACGTGATTGGCGACATCAAGCACTACGCAGTGAACGATCAGGAAAGCGGGCGGAACGAGGTGAACTCAATCATCGGAAAGCGAGCGATGCGCGAAAGCGACTTGCTGGCCTTTCAGATCGGCATCGGGATCGGAAATCCCGGCGCAGTGATGTGCTCGTATAACGCGGTCAACGGGACGTATGCCTGCGAGAACAGCTACCTGCTGACCGATGTATTACGGAAGGACTGGAATTTCAGGGGATTCGTGGTCTCGGATTGGGGCGGCACGCACAGCACCGTGAAAGCCTCAGCCGCGGGACTCGATCAGGAGCAGCCGCTGGATACGTTTTATGGGGAGAAATTCAAGGAAGCCGTGCAAAGTGGGAAAATCTCCGAGGCAGAGCTGGATGAACACGTTCGCCGGGTGCTGCGCTCCGAGTTTGCATCGGGCATTGTGGACTACCCGGTGCGCAAGAGCGTGGTGGACGTGGAAGGCGGGTTCAATGTTTCGCGCCACATTGCCGAGCAAAGCATGGTGCTGCTGAAGAACGAGAAAAGTGTTCTGCCGCTTGACGCAAAGAAGTTCCATTCCATTGCGGTGATCGGGCCGCACGCGGATACGGGGATGATCTCGGGTGGCGGCTCGGCGCAAGTGGATCCGGAGGGCGCGTACCCTCCGGCTTGGAAGGAACACGTTTGGTTTCCCACGTCGCCGCTGAAGGCGGTACAGGCGATGGCTAGTGGGGCGAATGTGTCGTTCAATTCGGGAGAGAATCCGGCGGCGGCCGCAGAGCTCGCGAAGAAATCCGATGTCGCGCTGGTGTTTGTCTACCAGTGGACCAGCGAGGACTTTGATTTGCCGAACCTTTCACTGCCGAACAACCAGGATGCGCTGATCGAGCAGGTAGCGGCGGCGAATCCGCACACCGTGGTGGTGCTGGAATCGGGATCGGCCGTAACCATGCCATGGGCCGGAAAAGTGGAGGGCATTCTGGAAGCGTGGTTCGCAGGAAGCAAGGGCGCGGACGCGGTGGCCAACGTGTTGTTTGGAACTGTGAACCCGTCTGGAAAGCTACCGATCACCTTCCCGAAGTCGGAAGCGGATATGCCGCATCCCGTGATGACGCTGCCAACGCCAGACCAATTGGGCCTTGCTGCGGTGATGAAGACAGGCGAGGCGAAACCGACCTTTGAAATGCACTACGACGAAGGACTCAAGGTCGGGTACAAGTGGTACGACGCAGAACACAAGGAAGTGCTCTTCCCGTTCGGATATGGATTGTCTTACACGACCTTTGCCTATTCTGGGCTAAAGGTGGAGGGCAGTAACCCGGTGAGGGTGAAGTTTACGCTGAAAAACACCGGGAAGCGCGACGGGATGGAAGTGGCGGAGGTGTACGCGGCATTACCCGCCGATGCAGGCGAACCGCCGAAGCGTCTGGTTGGCTGGAGCAAGGTATCGCTCAAGGCCGGCGAATCGCGAGAGGTGGAAATTCCCGTTGAGGCGAAGTACTTGACGATCTACGACGAGGCCACGGATACCTGGAAGCTGGTCGCCGGCGAGTACACGTTTATGGTCGGGGGCTCTTCGCAGGATTTTCCGGTGCAACAGAAACTCCATTTGAAATAAGCAAACGCAACTGGCGACCGAAGGTCCCACGTTCTCGCACTTTTGCGTCGGCAAGCTTCAACTGAACTGTCGCAACCAGGGTGAGGTTGAACTTCTCGAATCGCCCGACGGGTTGCGACCCTCGGCCGGCCCTCTCTTGCGCGGCGTTCTGCCCTTTGCCCAAAACCTACCGGGAGGTGCTGCTGCTCAGAAAAGTGGATGAATTGAGTGTTGCGAGCACTGCAGCCTTGCTGGGCATCAGCAAAGGCCTGGTGAAGACGAGGCTCCTGCGGGCGCGCCTGATGATGCAAAAGATCCTGGTTCAACAGCACAGGACTGCTCCGTGCGTGGGATTTGAGCGCAAGGGCTCACGTGCGGCCTGCAAATTCCCGGACAGCAGGAAATTCGACAGGCGCAGAGAACATCCGAGAAATCCCGCAGTGCCCATTGAGGGATAGAGCGAGACGTCCTTTGCGATCCGAGTGGCGTGGCTCAGGTCGGTGCTGCTGTTCTCACGTCGACCCGTCGACTCGCCGGGCCACCCACGGCATCTGTCAGCTGGTTAAGCGAGAGGCTCGGTCCGAAATTGATCCGCGCAACTCATTAATTGTTAGTACAATTGAGTTGTACGGAGGGCGTGTAGCTCAGCTGGGAGAGCACCTGCTTTGCAAGCAGGGGGTCAGGGGTTCGAGCCCCCTCACGTCCACCAACCCATCCATTCGGCGCCGACTCCTTGCTATTGCGCGGGCCCTTCACTCCGGAAGCGTTTCACCGGCTTGTTCCCGCATCATGTATTCGGCGTACCACTCCTACCAGTTCGGGTCGGATGCGCCGGTGCGTTTTTCGTGCATGCCGTGTGCGACGGTGGCGCGCCGCAGCGCGCTGGCCAAGTCGTTCGCGGAAGCAAAGCTCGTTGCGGCCGGGTCGATGCGGCCAGGCGGTCGCGAGGTGATCTCCTGAAACAGCCATCCATTCCCATCCGGATCGGAGAAGGAGGCAAATGAGCGATAGCTCGTGTGCCCGGCATCCGGACCACTTAGCCGATGACGTCCGAGAAGAAAAGGCGTGTCCGTTCCACCGGGCTGGCTGGGAGCCCCGTGGAACACCTCACTGACCTTGACGCCCCGGCGAAGGAACTCACTCCGGACGGCTTCGAGGTCGGAGACGATCAGGTACAGGCCATGGGCGGAGCCGGGAGCCGCTGGTGTCACATTATTTCCAAAAATGATCGAGCAGCCGGAGCCCGGCGGCGTGAACTGGATCACGCGGAAGTCGTCGCCGGCGGCGAAGTCAGCGTCGAGCCGCCAGCCGAGCCTGGCATAAAACTCCTTGGCGCGGTCCACGTCCAAAACCGGAATGACCACCAGCTCGAATTTTGGGGTATACGCGGCTTTCTCCGGCAGCGGGTAGGGCGGTACTTTTGCTGGTTCAGACTGGGTCATCTGGAAATCCTTTCAATCGGTGTGGCGGTAAGTCATCCGATGCCGCGCACGGTGCGAAGGGTTTAGTTTTTTCCGTGAGCAGGGCGCTATTGTGAGCGAGGCAACGCGGCTGGCTCAAGCGGTGGCCTCGCGCGGTCACGTGTCAAAGGACGCCTCACGGACGAGAGCAAGCGCCGCGCTCGGGAAATTGTGGTACAACAATGCCTCCTGCCAAGGAGAGGGCCATGAAACTTACGCGAAGGGAGTTCAGCCGGCTTGCGGCGGTGGGAGTCGGCGCGCAATTGGTCTCTTCGATTCCGGCACCGGCGGAGGATCGCAAGATTGGATATTGCATTGTAGGACTGGGCCGGATTTCGATGGGGCACTTCATGCCGGCGGTCAAAATGTCGAGCAAATCGCGAATCACGGCGCTCGTGAGCGGCCACCGCGACAAGGCCGACCGCATGGCGGCGGAATACGGGGTGCCGTCTGCAAGCATCTACAACTACGAAAACTACGACGAGATCGCCAAGAATCCGGCGATCGACGCGGTGTACGTCGCACTGCCAAACAGCATGCACGCCGAGTACACAATTCGCGCCGCGAAGGCGGGCAAGCACGTCCTGTGCGAAAAGCCGATGGCGACTACGGTGGAGGATTCGCGCGCGATGATTCAGGCCTGCGCGAGCGCCAATAAGAAATTGATGATCGCTTATCGCTGCCAGTATGAGCCGGCCAACCTGCGCGCCGTGCAATTGATTCGGGAGGGGAAGTTGGGCTCGATTCAATCGATTGAGAGCGCCTTCGGATTCCCCATTGCTCCGAACGAATGGCGGCTGGATAAGAAGTTGGCGGGCGGCGGGCCGCTGATGGACGTGGGAATTTACTGCCTCAATGCCAGCCGGTATTTAACCGGTGAGGAACCCGTGGAGGTGAAGGGCTACTCGTCCGTGGTGGACCACGACGGGCGCTTTACGCAGGTCGAGGAAAACGTTGCGTGGACCATGAAATTCCCAAGTGGGACGCTGTCGAGTTGCGCGTGCACGTATGGGGCTTTGATGCGCGGCTATTTCCGCGTGCGCGGCTCGAAAGGAGTGCTGACCGTGGAACCCGCGTTCAATTACGACAAGCCATATCTGATGGCTCAACTGCAAGGAGGCAAAACTATTGATTTTGCCCCGGACGAATTGGACCCGACGCAGTTTCTGCTGGAGGCCGATCACATGGCCGACTGTATCGTACAAGACAAAGAGCCGAAGTCGTCCGGCGCCGAGGGCCTGCGGGACATGGAATTAATGGCGCAAATCTACCGCTCGTGCGAGACGAAAAATGGATAAGACGACATCGAACAGCCGGTACGGACGAACCAGGATGTTCAACGCGATTGTTGCCGCAATGCTCGGGCTGGGGTTTGGCGCAACCGCGGGCCGCATTTCCGCTCAAGCGGTCAAGCGCCCTTCCATCACGGGAATTGCACTGGTCCAGATTTATGTGACGAATCCCAAAGCATCGGAGAAGTTCTACGAGAAGGAGTTAGGGCTTGCTGCAGAAAGTTCGGGCTGCAACAAGGAGCTTCTTGTTTGTCTTGTGTTGAACGACCATCAGCAGATCCAGCTGGTGGAGGCGCCGTCTCCGGTGCCCGGCAACCTGATTGCGAAGATTACCTTTGCTACACCCGACGTGGAGAAGATGAGGAGCTATCTGCTTTCCAAGGGACTGAAACCGAATGCCATCGGCGCCTCCGAGAAGGGCGTGCGGCACTTCACTCTGCATGACCCGGAAGGGCATGCAGTGAGTTTCGTGCAGCTCCCGGCGGCAAAGCCCGTGGGCAAGCCCGCAAATCAGATCAGTTCGCGGATCATCCACGCTGGATTCATCGTGCATGACCGTCAGGCGGAAGACCATTTTTATGAAGACATCCTAGGGTTTCACTTGTATTGGCAAGGAGGAATGAAGGACAACGTGACGAACTGGGTGAGCATGCAGGTTCCGGACGGCACGGATTGGATTGAGTACATGCTCAACGTGGGCCCCGACGCGAGCCATCACAGCATTGGCATTATGAATCACATCGCGCTGGGCGTAGCGAACATTCAGACGGCGAAACAAGAGTTGCTAAGGAATGGTGGAAAATTGACCGAAGAACCGAAGCTGGGACGCGACGGCAAGTGGCAATTGAACGTCTTCGACCCCGACGATACGCGCGTGGAGTTCATGGAGTTCAAGCCGGTGGAAAAGCCGTGCTGCTCGGAATTCACGGGAACACACCCCAGCCCCCAATAACCCTGAACGACTTTGCAACGCGCGGGGACTTCGGGGGAAGAACTATTTTGTGATGGGAACTTCTTCCACCTTCACGTTGGAAAAGACCGCGGTTTCGAGAGTGGTCGGCGTGTGCGAGCAGACGCCGATGCCGACGTACACCGGGTTCTTCAGCGAAATGAACTCCACCGGACCGACTGGTTTTAATTCCTCACCCGGCTTTCCCGCGTACATGGTGAAACGGCTGCCTTGGCGCACCAGGCGCAATCTTGCGGGGCCATCCACCTGGGTGAACACCTGATACGTGTGTTCGTTGGCAGCGCCGCGGAATTGCAGAGAAGTGAGTCCGTTGCCGTGAGAGACGGCGTCGGCGTATGCGGAGCCGGGATCGAGGCTCTGGCGGATCATCAGCACGGCTTTGCGATGTTCGGCCGCGCTGCTGCCGACCCATTGCACGTCCGCAGTCAGAGTGATGTCACCCGCAGCCTGCTTCCACACAAAATAGAAGGCGTCTGAGTCGTACCAGACGTTGGCGCCCCCGCCGGTAATGCGGTATTCGCCCTTCGTGGCGTCGTACACCGCGTTGCATCCCGGCGGAGTGGGACCGATGCTGCCCTGATTGGTAAAGATACCCAGGCTCTGCGACTGCGCGGCAGGGAGGAACCCGCACAATGCGAACGCGTTCGCGCAGAGAGCGGCGAGCGGACACAAGAAAATGACTTTTCGTTTCATGGCATCAGCCGCCTTTCGAAGTCGTCTTTAGCTTTACTGGCTCTGAATGGAATGCAAGGCCGGATAGACGCGGCGGTAAACCGGATAGGCATTCTGCATCGTCGCACAACCCGCCGCATCCGGGGCGATGCGCGAGACGACCCGCACGACAGCGTCGCACGCCTGATCCACGCTGCTCCAGCAGCCCGCGCCGACGCCCGCCAGAATAGCGGCGCCATACGCCGCGCCTTCTTCCGCGGCGAGAATTTCCACGGGTTGCGCGTACACATCGGCCTGAATTTGTCGCCATAGCGGAGAACGCGCCCCACCGCCGCCAAGGCGAGTCTGCCGGACTGGAACGCCGATCTGGTCGAAGATCGTGAACGTGTCCTTGAGGCTGAACGCGACACCTTCGAGAATGGCGCGCACCATGTGGGCGCGCGTGTGCGAAGCGGACAAGCCAACGAAGGCGGCGCGGGCGTCGGGATCGAGATGCGGCGTGCGCTCTCCCATGAGATAGGGCGCCCAGAAAACGCCGCCGGAACCGGATTCCACGCCGGCCGCTTCTTCGGAAAGTCGATCGTAAGCGCCGGCGCTTTTGTTCCCGACGGTGCCGAATTGTTCGCGGAACCATTTCAGCGAAAGCCCCGCGGCCTGCGTCACACCCATGACATGCCAGCGATTGGGAATGGCATGGCAGAACGTGTGCAACCGGCCCTTGGGATCGAGAGTGGGCTTATCCGTGGCGGCAAAGACCACGCCAGATGTGCCAATCGTTGCGCTGGCGATTCCAGGTTTCGTGATGCCGATGCCGACCGCGCCCGCGGCCTGATCGCCGGCACCGGCAACAACGGGCGTGCCGGGCTTGAGCCCTGTTTCCGAAGTGACCGACGCGGAAATTTTGCCGCAAACTTCCTGCGATTCGAAAAGCTTTGGCAGGTACGCCGGATCAATGGAGGTGCCTTTCAGGATTTCCGCCGACCATGCGCGCTTGGTGACGTCAAGCAGCAGGGTGCCGGACGCGTCCGCCATATCAATCGCGGTTTCGCCGGTGAGCCTGTAGCGCACGTAATCCTTGGGAAGCATGATCTTGCGCACGCGATCCCAGAGCTTCGGCTCGTGTTCGCGGACCCACAGGAGTTTGGTGAGCGTGAAATTGGTTAGCGGAGGATTGCAGGTCAGTTGAATCAGGCGATCGAGGCCAAATTGCCGCACGAGCTGATCGGATTGCGACTGCGTGCGTTGATCGCACCAGATCAGAGCCGGGCGAATCACTTCGCCGGATTCGTCCAGCACCACTGCGCCATGCATCTGGCCGGAAAATCCCACGCACGCAATCTCGGTTCCGGCGATGTTTGCGCTTTTCAATGATCCACGAATGGCGATGGCGGCGGCCCGCCACCAATCGCGCGGATCCTGTTCTGCCCAGCCGGGCTGGGGGCTCGCAAAGGCGACATGCTCTTCCGTGGCGGAGCCCAGAATATTTCCCAATTCATCCACAACGACGGCGCGTGTTCCGCTCGTGCCGACATCTATGCCAAGAACTCGGATAAATCCTCCTCCGCGAAGGGCGGCAAAAGGCCCAACGTGTACGTTAACGTCGCATACTGTAGAAAGCCGCCTAGTTGCGCTGCCCGCTATTTTGCTGTTTTGGGAAGCGGTTCCTCGATTTTCATGATGCGATCAAGGCCATCACGATTCATATCTGCGACATCCAGCATCTGCTTTATACCATCCGGCCAGTCAATTTCCAGTGCTTCGATGGATTTCGCCAAGCCGAGGCCAAAATGGACGCGTGGGTCGGAGTTCGAAAGGTAGCTTCCTCCGCTGATCACATCAGCGCGTTGGCGCGCGCCACCCGCGGTGAGAAAGACTTTTGTGCCGGTGGCATCCCTCGGGCTCCGGCCGCGGCCGACAAGCTGGAACTCAAGCCAATGATTACCGTTGGCGACTACGTTACGCAACAGAAGCGGCGGGGAATCGATGCAATTCACGACCACATCAATGTGGCCGTCATTGAAGAGATCGCCGAATGCCGCGCCACGCGCGGGGACGACCGCCGCCAACCCGCTATCCGTGGCGGGCGGCACTTCCTGGAATTTCTTGCCGTCCAGGTTGCGGAAGAGTTGCGGGCGCTCCGCCCAGGTGGTGCCCCAGTCCTGCTTGTCTACCTGCGGATAGACATGGCCGTTGGCGATGAAGAGATCCAGGTAACCGTCGTTGTCGAAGTCCAGAAAACCCGTGCCCCAGGAAAGAAACGGTATCGTGGGATCAGCGAGACCGGCTTTGTAGGCGACGTCAGTAAAGCTGGCGCCGCCATCATTCCGGTAGAGAGTCTTGTAGTCGTCGGAGAATGTGGTGAGGAAAAGGTCGATTCGCCCGTCGCGGTTGTAATCGCCTATGGCCAGGCCCATGGAGGCTTGCTCTCTCCCGTCGTCGCTTAAGGCAAAGCCGGAAGCGTAACCAATCTCCTCGAACGTGCCGTCGTGTTTATTGCGGTAGAGGTAGTTTGTGGTGGAGTCGTTGGGCACCGCGAGGTCCACCCAGCCGTCGTTGTCCACATCCACGAACACGGCAGACATACCGTAGCGGCCCTGCGTGTCCGCAACGCCGGCGTTGATACTGACGTCACTAAAGGTTCCGTCGCCGTTGTTGTGAAAGAGGTGATCGCCTTCACCGGGCAAACCTCGCGGGCCGCACATGACGTTGACGCCGCGAAACTGACAGAAATTGGGAGGAATTATGCCCTGACCGGGAATCGGAAGATGGTCCAGATTGAATTTGAGGTAACCGGGAACGAACAAGTCGAGCCGGCCGTCGTGATCGTAGTCCCCCCAGGTTGGCCCGGTGGACCATCCGCCCAATGCCACGCCGGCTTTTTCGGCGACGTCGGTAAAGGTCCCGTCATGATTGTTGTGGTACAGCCGATTTTTTCCAAAATTAGCCACGTAGATGTCCGGCCAGCCGTCGTTGTCGAAGTCTCCCACTGCCACGCCAAATCCCCATCGTTCATTGGCGACGCCCGCTTTTTCCGTAACGTCGGTGAAGGTGCCGTCGTGATTATTGTGCAGCAGCATGGCGCGCGGAGGGGTTTCGCGCCCTTTCATCGCGGCGAACGTAGAGCCGTTCACAAGGTAGATATCGAGCCAGCCGTCGTTGTCGTAGTCGAGGAGGGCAACGCCGGAACCCATGGTTTCGAGAATGGTTTCCTTGGCAGGAGAGCCAGAACGGTGGTGAAACTTCGCAAGTCCTGATTGTTTCGTGATGTCCGCGAAGACCACCGGGGCGCCGTCCACGAAGCCGCCGGCAGTGATCGGGCGGTTCTGCGCATCCTTGATCGCGGGCCGAGGAACGCCAGTAGCGGAACCGGACATCCCCTGCCCCTGCCCATCGGCCGGCTTGGGTGACTCTTGAGCGGCCGCCGGGAACACCAAAGAGCACGCGCCGAAAATCAATGTAAGACAGGGACAAGCGCGGGCAAAACCTGGAGGAAACGAGGTAACCGGGTTCCGAAATTTCATGTCTTCGAAACTATAGCACTTCGCTCGAAACCACCTACAATTGAACGGCGCATAACGATAAGAATAGTTAACGCAGTGGTTACATTTCTCTTCGCCGCCAAAATCGTGCTTCTGGATTTGACGAATGGGAGTAGAATCCCGTCCAGAAAGTCGCCGTCCCGTTTGTGTGTCGAAATCTTCGCGACCAGGTCACAAGCGGGGGCGGCATAATGGTGCGGGAATGTTTCTTATGGTTGGCAGACCTCTTTTCTTTCGTCTCGGAGTGCGTTGATGCCGCGAAAGAAAAGCGAGAGTAAAGGCATCCATCTGATCGCGCAGCTCGCGGATGTATCCATAGGTACCGTGGACCGGGCGCTTCACGGGCGCAACGGCATCAGCGAAACCACCCGGCAGAAAGTGCTTCGCGTGGCGCAAAAGATCGGCTACTCGCCGAATCTTGCCGCGCGGGCCCTTTCCACCGCTAAGGCGGAAATCCGCATTGGTGTCTGCATCCCCCGCGAAATCCGGTTTTTCTACGACCAGCTTTGGGGTGGCATTCTGGACGAAGCGCAGCGTGTGGCGCCATTCGGGGTCGAGCTGGTAAACCGGCCGGTGCGCTCCCTTGGGGAAAACGACGCCGATGCGTTTCAGGACCTCATGGACTGCGGAGTGGATGGAATTATTCTGACCGCCGGAAGCCCGCAGTCGCTTACGCCGCTCATAAATTCGGCGGAAGCCAAGGGAATCCGGGTGGTATGTGTTTCGACCGATGCGCCGGGAAGCCGCCGGTCGAGCATCGTCTGCGTCGAGCCGTCGTTGAACGGATTTCTGGCCGGCGAGTTAATGGGGAAATTTCTGCCTCCAGGTGCCCGGGTGGCGGTGGTTGCCGGCATGCTGACGGCGGAGGATCACCGGAAAAAGACCGATGGGTTTTCGAAGGGATTTCCGCAGCATAACCCCGGGGGCAGGGTAGTTGCGGTGATCGAGGGCCACGAAGATGAGACGGAGAGTTACGAGAAAACTCTCGGATTGCTGACAAGGACGCCGAATTTATCGGGGCTGTATGTGAACACGGTCAACTGTTTGCCCGTCTGCCAGGCGTTGGAAACGCGCGGCCTTGCGGGAAAAGTGAGGCTGATCGCCACGGACCTCTTTCCGGAGATGTCCACACTTCTGCAACAAGGCGCGATTTCGGCTTCGATCTACCAGCACCCGTATCGCCAGGGCCAGATTGCGGTGAGAAATTTGACGGATAATCTGCTGAACGATTTGGTACTACTGGAACGCGTTCACCTCAGCCCGGGGGTGGTTATGGCGTCGAATTTGCACCTCTTCCGGGAGCTCCGGTCGACCGAAGCGCTTCCTCTGCCTTCGCCTTGGACACGGGTTGTAGCGTAAGAGTAAAGCCCCAAGGTGGGGCAAAACGGCCCCTTCCAAATGTCAAATTGAAAAAATGCTTGACAACGATTCGCCGTTCGAATAAAAGTGCGGACAACCGTTAACGTTAACGGTTTGGGGTGTTATCCGCATTACGCAGTTTTCCGATTCAGACAGGGGTGAACAAAATATGATCAGTAGCACTAAGTTTGTGGAACTCCTTTTGTCCTCAACAAAACGTTTTCGTCTGCTTTATTGGGCGATCCTGGTGGTGGCATTCGCCGGGCTGCCCAGCGGCGTCTTCGCTCAAAACGCCACGATCCTCGGAAGCGTCACGGATCCAACGGGAGCAGTGATTCCCAACGTGACCGTGACCATCACAAATACGGACACGGGTAGAATCACCACGATTCCCACCAACGACGCCGGCCAGTATGTCGCACCGGACTTGTCCATCGGTCACTACACTGTAAAGGCAGCGACGAAGGGTTTCCAGCCCTCAGAACGCGCCGGCATTGTCCTTACGGTCGGCGACCGCTTGCGCGTCGACTTCCAGTTGGTTGTTGGCCAAAAGACGGAAACGGTCACGGTGGAAGCCAATCCCATTGCCGTGCAAACCGATACGGGCGAGCAGAGTACGCTGATCAATTCCAAGCAGATTTCTGAACTTGCCACCAATGGCCGTACTATCTATCAGTACGTGGCCTTGACCCCAGGCGCGGCGAACCTCATGCCAGACGGCCAAAGCCCGACGCCGGTTGGCGGGAGCGGTAATCTAAGCTTCAACGGCAATCGCCAGGGCCACAACCTGTACTTGTTGGACGGCGGCGAAAACTCTGACCGCGGCGGCGCCGGCAACTCTAGCATCATGCCGTCCATCGACGCGGTTGCGGAAACGCAAGTTCTGACTTCCAACTACAGCGCAGAATATGGTCTTTCTTCCGGTGGCACAGTCAGCTCGGTGATCAAGTCCGGTACGCAAACGCTTCATGCTTCCGCGTGGGAGTTCTTCCGCAACGATGCCTTGGATGCGCGCAACTATTTCAACCCGGCAGGCACTACCTTAGGCAAACTCCGCTACAACATTTATGGCTTCAACGTCGGCGGGCCGGTCACCTTCGGGAAGCTCTATAACCCGGAAAAGACCAAGACGTTCTTCTTCTACAACATGGAATGGCGCAAGATTACGCAGGGCACGAACATTAACCAGCAGGTGCCGGACCCGGGGACATACGGCGGCGATTTTTCGGCGCAGAATCCAACGCTTGCCCAATTACACGCCCCGTTTGAATGCCAGGTTTCGTCGGCCATCGCAACGCAATTTGCCGACGCCGGACAGGCACTCAGCGGCTGCACCGCAGGCGCACCTGACACGACGAAAGAAGTCGCGTTCAACGAAAACCAGATCCCGACGTCACTTCTCAATCCTTTTGCGCAGACCTTGTTGACAGCCGGCGGAACATACGGCGGCATTTTCCCAGCGCCTAACATCGGCAACCATTTTCAGGAGCCCGTGAATGTCCCCCTCGACGTGCGGGAAGAGATCGTCCGTATTGATCACAATTTTACGGAAAAGTTCAATATCTATGGCCACTTCGTTGCCGAGCAAATCGCCCAGAACTTTGCAACCAGCATGTGGAGCGGCGACAACGTGCCAACGGTCGGGAACAGCTTCGGGAACCCGTCCTACGCGGGTGTGATTCACACGGCTTATGCGATCAGCCCGAGCCTCATCAACGAGGTTTCGTTCAACTACAACGGTAACCGCATTAACATCCTTCCGTCGGGACTTGTCAGTGCCCCGGCGGGTTCCTATGACCGGTTTTTCAACGTTGCGGGCCAGAACTCGGACAACCGCATTCCTTCGATTAACCTGAGCGGTGGTACGGGCGCGCAATATACCGTTAACTGGATGCCTTGGGTCAACAAGGCAGACGACTACCAGATTCGCGATGACGTTTCCTGGACCAAAGGCCGTCACCAGCTCAAGATGGGCGGCAGTTGGGCTCTCTACAAGAAGATTCAGGACTGGTTCAAGAACACCCAAGGCAACTACTCATTCAATGGCTCTTTCACTGGGAATGACTTTGCCGACTATCTGCTCGGTTACGCCCAGAATTATACCGAGGACGCCTATAAAAGCGCGGGACATTGGGACAACACTTCCTGGGCTCTCTATGTTGAGGACAACTGGCGCGTCAACAACCGACTGACGTTGAACCTCGGTCTACGTTGGGACGGCATTCCTCACACCTATGAGGAAAGCAACCAGATGGCCAACTTCTATCCCGGACAGTATGACACCGGCTCTCCGGCGCTTCTCGCACCGGGTGGAAACACCATCTGTGCAGGTGTTGACAACCCAGTTGGATGCGCGGCTGCAAGTCCGGGGCTCGGGAACAGCCCGACCGTGCCGGGGGCGCAATTCTATGTCAACGGTATCGGACAATGCGGCGTGAGCGGAAATCCGCGGGGTTGCGTGGATGACTCCTGGTTGAACTTCCAGCCTCGTTTGGGCTTTGCGTACGACCTCTTCGGAAACGGGAAGACCGTAATCCGGGGCGGCTATGGCATCATGAACGAGCGCGTCCAGGGCAACGATGTGTACAACAATGCCGGCACCGTGCCACTGGCAGCCAGCATCAACTTCACAAACGTTATTCTGGCTGACCCGACGTCTTCGCCGTCGCCTTCGACTGGCGGAGGCACAGGAATACCAGTGAACAACGTCACGGGCCTGGACAAGCCGAACTATGCCGCGCCGAGGAGCACGCAGTTCAGCTTCGGCATTCAGCACTCCATCGCGAAGTCCGTCCTATCGGTAGCGTATGTGGGCACTCAAAACCGCCACCAGAGCTACTACCAAGAGATCGACCTGCCCGATCAAACGCTCCTCCCGGGCTACGTGGATGGTACGGCTACGACGCCCTACAACGGCGTTGTTCCGTACGTCGGCTACCACGGCATCCGCTTGGCGCGAAATGAAGCGAATGGCGACTATAACGCTCTGCAGATGTCCTTCCGGGGCAGCTGGCTGGCGAACGACCTCCATTACCAGCTTATCTACACTTACTCGCATACCAACGACGCCGGCAGCAACGGAAACTCCGCGGGCGACCTTGGAAACGTGAGCGACCCCTACCTGGGCTGGAAATATGACTTCGGCCCGGCCAACTACGACATTCACCACACTTTCGGCGTAAACTTTGTTTACGACATTCCCTTCCTGCGGCACAGCGATAACAAGATGGCGAGGACCATGCTCGGCGGCTGGGAGGTAGCCGGCATTATCGTCGCCTCGTCCGGTGCGCCCATCAATCTCGGGCTAAACGGAAATAGCGCGTCCAGCATCGTCCCGAACAGCCAGAATCGCCCCGATCAGAACGGTTCCGGCAGCAATCCGCACACCGTTCAAGAGTGGTTCGACACTTCCATCTATTCGGTCCCAGTTTGTGCCACGGGTCCGGACTGCTGGGGTAACTCGGGAAGAAATTCGATCGTTGGTCCCGGCCGCGAAAACTGGAACGTTTCGTTCTATAAGAACTTCGTATTCAGCGAAACCCGCGGAAGCTATCTCCAGTTCCGCGCGGAGTTCTTCAACATTTGGAACCATCCACAACTCAGCGCCAGCGCCCAGAACGGGGGCGTTAGCAACAACTTCGGTGCAGGCGACTTCGGCCAGATCAAATCGGCCAACGACCCACGCATCGTCCAACTGGCTTTGAAGTTGTATTTCTAGTTTCTTACAACGGAAAGGCCCTAACCCTAAAGCAACAATGCGGCGCGCGATCCACCCCTCGCGCGCCGCATTGTTTTGTTTGCGTGGATTTTGAACTCGGGGAAAGACGATCAGGCCGCGTTCTAAGGGTGAATCTTGCCGTCGGTCGAAAGCTTGTCCAGCCAGCGTTGCGCGGTGACCGCGTCTGGACCCGATGCATCGCTTTTCAAGAGTTCCCGGAGAATCTGTGCGGAGTCTTCGTAGCGCCCCACGGCGGTAAGGCACCGGGCAAGCACTAGATCGGTCTGCGGATTTGCGCCCTGCGCCTTTGCGTGAGCCCGTTGCGCTGTCTCCAAAGCCTGATCGTACTGCTCCTGAAAATAGTAAGACTTGGCCAGCGCGACGTCCGTCTCCCACGAGGTTTTGGGCTCCAACTGGCTGGACTTTTCGAGAAGTGGAATTGCTTGTTCGTACTTGTTCTCGTTGCAAAGCGTCATCCCCAGCGCCGAAAGGACCCGCGGTTGATCCGGTTCGATCTGATTCGATTTCCGCAGCACTGGCTCCGCTTTTACCCAATCGCGCTTCATCATGTACAGCATGCCCTGGATGTAAAGCACGTCGGGGTTGGCGGGCGCGAGCTTCACCGCTTTGGAAAGTTCCTTTTCGGCCTCCTCCAGCTTGCCATCCCGCAATGCCTGTGCCCCTTTGTTAAGAGCCTTCTGGGCTTCGGGAGCAAGAATCGGCTTGCCGGGAACGCCTACAACTTCATTCGGACCCAGTTCGCGCTGCAAAACAATATCCACCTCGAATTTTCCGGCCAGCATGAGGGAGACATCTTTTTGTGCGCTCCTATAGCCGCTGGCTTCCACAACGACGGTAAAATCGCCGAACCTCCGGGGAATAAAGAACGCGCGGCCATGGGACGTGGAGGTCTGGTCGCTGGGCATCCCATCTTTGTAGAGCATCACGGTAGCGGGAGCTGTTACGAGAGCACCGGTTGGGTCTCGAACCGTTATCGAGAGTTCGGCGCGGTCTCCGCGGACCATGGTGCCCTGATCTCCACTATCCTGGCATAGGGAGGGGGAGGGGCCTATATAAAGGACGCCAGAAAGTGGAACGATTGCGAGAGCGAGACGCAAACGCATAGGACGCCTCATCAAACTCCCCGCGGGGGGAGGACCGCAGAGTAGTCCTCAGGAAGCGCGCGCGTCAAGGCTTTTGGCCGCGGGGGAAAGAGCTGCTACATTACCTTGACATGATCAGGCGCTCAACAGTATTTCTCCGGCGGATTTGCGAAGTGGCGAGTTTGCTTGTGGTGCTCACGCTTGTGTGCGCGCCACAGACGAGCGCCCAAGCGCCGAGTCCCGACAAGGCAATGGCGCTCGAGCGGGAAGGGAAGCTTTCCGAGGCTGAAAAGGAGTGGCGCGCTTGGCTCGTAGCGCACCCGAACGATGCGGCGGCGTTTGCCAGCCTGGGCGTGGTCCTTTCGCACGAAGAGAAATACAAGGAGGCTGTCGCGGCTTATCGCAAAGCGCTGGCCCTGAATCCAAAGCTGCCGGGAGTCGAGATCAACCTCGGGCTCGCCGAGTTCAAACGCGGTGAATTCAAGGATGCAATCGAGCCCCTGAAGGCAGTGCTCGAGACCGATCCCAAGAACGTTCAAGTCACGGCATTGCTGGGGCTGAGTTATTACGGAGCTTCCGATTTTCCGGAAGCTATTAAGTATCTCCGGCAAGCGTCCGAATCCGACCCCGACAATGGGGAACTGCACCGTGTCCTGGCCCAAAGCTGCATGACGGTGAAGAACTACGACTGCGCGCTAAAGGAATTTACCGCGATCCTGCGGCAGAACCCGAACTCAGCGGCCGCACATATGCTGACCGGCGAGGCTCTCGATGGCATGGGAAAGACTCCCGAGGCGATTGCCGAGTTCGAGGCGGCTGCCAAGGCCGATCCGAAGGCACTTGATGTGCACTTCGGCCTGGGATTTCTTCACTGGAAGTTGCGGCAATACGACGAGGCAGCGAGCGCGTTCGAAGCGGAACTCGCGCTGACTCCGGACAATGCCCAAGCGATGGCCTACCTGGGCGATATTGAACTCAAGCGAGAAAACACCGAAATAAGCTTGCAGCTATTAACCGAGGCGGTACGCCTGCGGAAGGACCTGCGCATCGCGTATTTCGATCTTGGGGTGATCTATACCGGACAAAAGAAATATCCAGAGGCACTGGAGGCGTTGCGACTCGCCGAGAAACTCGATCCGGAGCGGCCAGACGTCCATTACCGGCTGGGGCGTTTATACCAGTCGATGGGAAATTCCGCCGAGTCGCAAAAGGAATTCGCCCGCGTGAAAGGACTCCACGAAAAAGCGGAAGAGGACGTAGCGAAGAAGATGTCGGGGGCCGGGCCTGCACGAGCGCCGAAGATGTAGCCCCAGCCGGAGCGCAATTTTCTTCGTGCGGCTAGCGGACCCCAGTGAGGATTTCCACCGTTAGTTGATCCAGTCGTTCGTAGGGAAGGCGTTTGCGCAGGACCGCATCCTTGTCGAAGGCCTTCGCCAAAAGAGCGCTCGCCACTTGCTTGGAATATTTTTTCGTGTCCGGCAAGCCGCTGGGGCCGGCGGAGATTTCCTTGAGAATGGCCTGGATTTCTTTGTCGGCATTCCAACGAGCCGCTTTGTCTTTCAATATCAGATAGGTCCGCATGCAGCCGCGCGCGAAATCCTTCACGCCCTCATAGTCCTCGGTGCGATAGGCATGAGCGTCAAAATGGCGGGAGCCCGCGTAGCCGACATCCTCGAGGAACTTGACCAGCCAGAAGGAGGCCTTCAGGTTCGCGGAACCGAAGCGGAGGTCCTGATCGTAACGGCCCGGCACCTGGTCGTTCAGATCAATGTGGAAGAGCTTGCCCGCTTCCCAGGCCTGCGCGACACCATGCATGAAGTTCAGCCCGGCCATTTGCTCGTGGGCGAATTCGGGATTGACGCCTACCATTTCCGGATGTGCGAGCGTGGGAATCAGGCCTAGATAGTGGCCGGTGGTCGGCATATAGATGTCGCCCCGCGGCTCGTTGGGCTTTGCTTCAAGAGCGAACTTGTAGCCGTAACCGCGATCCAGGCTGTACTCGCAGAGAAAATTGATCGCCTCCCGGAGGCGCTTCACGGCTTCGTCGGCGCGACGGCACGCGTCGGTTTCCGTGCCTTCGCGGCCGCCCCAAAGCACGAAGATCTTCGCGCCCAATTCGGCGCCCAGATCCATGGCATGCATGGTCTTTTGCAGGGCGTATGCACGAATCTCAGGATCGTTCGCTGTGAACGCGCCATCGCGAAAGATCGGATGGAAGAAGAGAGAGACCGTGGCCATCGGTACTACCAGGCCATGCCGCTTGCAGGCCTGCTGAAATTCCTTCACGATGACGTCCCGTTCGTGGGGCGTCGCGTCAATGGGCACCAGATCGTTGTCGTGGAGATTTACCCCCCACGCGCCGGTTTCGGCGAGCAACGCGACAATTTCCGGCGGAGGCAGCGGCGGACGCACGAAATCCCCGAAAGGGTCACGTCCTCGATTGCCCACTGTCCAAAGTCCGAAGGTAAATTTGTGTTCGGGGCGTGGCTGAAACGAACTGGAATCGGATTCCATGAAGGTGTGCCTCCCTCGCGAGGTTCACAGCATTGGAGTACGCGCGTGTTTCCCCTGCAAACCGCACGGGTGATTCGATGAGCCATGCACCGGCGGCCCATCGAATCACCCCACTTCGAGCTGTTTTTCTACCGGCAGAAATGCCCGAAACACGCTTTGACGCCTACCCAAGCGGCAAAACGGACAGCGAACGGACCAATTCAAGGAAGAGGACCAGGACCGGAACATACGCAAAAAGCGAAATCGTGTACGTTAACGGCCGAGGTATAGTAACATAAGCGCGCGCAACTGCAAGTTTTTTGATACCTCCTATCGGAGATTTTTATGATTCTCGGTTCGCTGCCTGCCAGGGCCTTGCGGTTGCTGACGTGCCCGATTGCCGTGCTCTTACTTTTGGTCGGTGGAACGCAAACTGTCGCTCAACAGACCTCGCCGTATCGCGACCTCAAATTGCCCATCGAGCAACGGATTGATGACCTGCTTTCGCGCATGAGCCTGCAGGAGAAGATCGCCCAATTGGAAGGCGCTTGGGAGAACCGTCAGGCGCACCCGGACCCAAAGACGTCGGTTGTGGACGACAACGGAAAATTCCTGCCCGAGCGCGCGGCCATCTATTGGAAGGAAGGGCTTGGGGAGATGTCACGGCCTAGCGAGCCGGTTGTCAATCGCGATCCACGGCAAATGGCGGAATTTACCAACACCGTGCAAAAGTGGTTCCGGGAAAACACAAGGCTTGGCATCCCCGTGTTGTTCCACCAGGAATGCTTGCATGGCTTGGTGGCACCGGGTGCGACTTCGTATCCTCAAGCGATCGCCCTGGCTTCGACGTGGGATCCCGCTTTAGTCCGGGATGTGTTTACTGCAACCGCCGCCGAAGCGCGTTCCCGAGGCACGGACCGCTGCCTGGCGCCAGTGCTTGATCTGGCGCGTGACCCGCGTTGGGGACGAACGGAAGAGACGTACGGTGAAGACCCGTATCTTGTAACACAAATCGGCATGGCGGCGATTCGCGGGTTTCAAGGAACCGGGCCGGACATTGATAAAGCGCATGTCTTTGCAACGGCGAAGCATTTTGCCGTCCACGGACAGCCGGAAGGGGGCACCAACGTCGGACCAGCCGACTTGTCGGAGCGCGAAGTTCGTGAGACCTATCTGAAGCCCTTCTATTACGCGGTGACGCAAGCGGATGTGCAGACAGTCATGGCATCCTACAACGAGGTGGACGGAATTCCTTCGCACAGCAACAAGTATTTGCTGATCGACGTTCTACGGCACGAATGGGGATTCCACGGCCTGGTCGCTTCCGACTATTTCGGAATCATGGAGCTGATCCGAGTGCACCACATCGCGGACTCCCCGGCAGTGGCTGCGCGCATGGCTCTGGAGGCAGGCGTGGACCTGGAGCTTCCGTTTGCCGATGCGTATGGGACACTTGAGGATCAGGTCAAGCAAGGCCTGATCGCCGAGTCCACCATCGACCGCTCCGTGCGGCGAGTATTGCGGCAGAAGTTTCAGGCCGGGTTGTTCGACGATCCCTACGTCGATCCCGCGCACGCGGCGCAAATCGCCGACAGCCCGGAGCACCGGCAGCTCGCCTTGAAAGCGGCGCACGAAGCCATCACCTTGCTGAAGAACGACAATCAGGTGCTTCCGCTGGACGAGACGAAGTACAAACACATCGCGGTTATCGGGCCTAACGCGGCCGAAGCGCATCTTGGCGGTTACAGCAACGATCCCGGAAAAACGATCAGTATCCTGGAAGGCATCAAAGAGAAGGTAGGGAAGAACGCCGAGATTTTGTATTCCGAAGGCTGCAAAATCACGGAAACACCGCCCGACTGGAACGCCGACAAGGTGGTTCTGGGCGATCCCGCGCTAAACGTCAAGCGGATCGAAGAAGCGGAGAAGGTGGCGAAGAAGGCGGATCTGATCATCCTGGCGCTCGGCGGCAACGAACAGACGTCGCGCGAGGCGTGGGCCGTCAATCATCCCGGCGACCGCGTCAGTCTGGACCTACTGGGAAATCAGGACGACCTGGTGAAGGTGATGCTCGCGACCGGCAAGCCCGTCGTGGTGGTGCTCCTGCATGGTCGGCCAAATTCCATCAATTATATTGCAGCAAACGTTCCCGCGATTCTGGACGGTTGGTATCTTGGGGAGGAAGGTGGAACCGCAGTGGCCGACGTGCTGTTCGGGGACTATAATCCCGCGGGCCGTCTGCCAATCACCGTCCCGCGCTCGGTCGGGCAGCTGCCCGATTACTATTACCAGAAGCCTTCGGCCAAGCGCGAATATCTGGATTCTCCGACAACACCGTTGTTTCCGTTCGGGTGGGGCTTGAGCTACTCCAGATTCGAGTACTCGAATCTTCATCTTTCCGCGGACCATATCGGGCCGGAAGGCACCACGAAGGCGATCGTCAGCGTGAAGAACACCAGCGGAACGCCGGGGCAGGAAGTGGTGCAGCTTTATATACGCGACGAAGTTAGCTCGGTGACGCGACCGGTGGAGGAGTTGCGCGGTTTTCAGCGGATTTCACTGGCGCCCGGCGAAACAAAGACGGTGGAGTTTTTGCTTGGGCCGGAAGAGCTATCGTTTTTGAATCGGGAAATGAAGCGTGTGGTCGAGCCCGGCAGCTTTGACATCATGGCCGGAGGAAATTCCATGGACTTGATCCATGCGAAACTGATAGTCGACGCGAAGTGAAGCAGTCCATCTGCGGAAGGCCGCAGCGCAGCTTTTAGATAAGGTAGCTCACTCAACCTGGGGGACCGGTGCTGCGAGGAAAGCGCAAGAAAGCGAGCGCACGCCACACTGTGCAGTCACGAGTTGGCGTTCGTCGATCCCGCTTGCCAGCACTGGTGTTGTTGCTCGCTTGTTGTTACTGCTTGCCGAAGGCAGGGGCGGTCGGGCAGGAATCCTACGTCGCCGCTGCGTCAGCGCCGGGTGACTTTCCGCTTGTCGTGAAACAACAGGCCGCGCCGATCTTCGTGGACTCCAAGGATTTCCGCGGAGTGATACGCGCTGCCGGGGATCTGCAAAGCGACTTACAGCGCGTCACGGGACTAAAGCCTGGCCTTGCCGAAGATGCGAGCCATCTCCCGCCGTGCTTCATTCTGATCGGCACCCTTGGGAAAAGTGAACTCCTTGATGAACTCGTGCGGACTCACAAGATCGACGTCTCCGCAATTGCCGGGAAGTGGGAATCGTTCCTTCTGCAGGTGGTTGCGCATCCCCTCCCAGGTGTCGACTCCGCGCTGGTAATCACCGGCAGCGACAAGCGCGGCACCATCTACGGCATCTACGATCTCTCCGAGCAGATTGGCGTATCCCCCTGGTACTGGTGGGCCGATGTGCCGGTTCGCCACAGGGATGCGCTTTACATCAAGCCGGGCACTTACGTTCAGGGACCGCCGAAAGTGAAATATCGCGGTATCTTCCTCAACGACGAGGCGCCGTCGCTTACCGGCTGGGTCCATGCCAAGTACGGCGGTTACAATCACGAATTTTACACGAGGGTGTTCGAGCTTCTCCTGCGGCTGAAGGGGAATTACTTGTGGCCGGCGATGTGGAACAGCGCATTCAATGAGGATGATCCACTGAATCCCAAGCTGGCCGACGAATACGGCATTGTGATGGGCACTTCGCACCACGAACCGATGCTGCGCGCGCAACAGGAATGGAAACGGCATGGCACTGGCCCCTGGGACTACTCAAAAAATGCCACCGAACTGGACGATTTCTGGACCCAGGGTATCGAGCGAAACAAGAACTACGAGAGTATCGTCACGCTCGGAATGCGCGGCGACGGCGACCTGCCGATGTCAGAGAGCGCAAACGTGGCTTTGCTCGAAAAAATCGTCGCGGACCAGCGCAAGATTCTCGCCGAGCACATGACTCCGGAACTTTCGAAGATTCCGCAGGACTGGGCGCTCTATAAGGAAGTGCAAAGCTATTACGAAAAGGGAATGCGCGTTCCAGACGACGTGACGCTGCTCTGGTGCGACGACAACTGGGGCAATATCCGGCGGCTGCCCACGCCCGGAGAACGATCGAGGAGTGGCGGCGCGGGCATTTACTATCACTTTGATTACGTCGGGGACCCGCGTTCCTACAAATGGATCAACACGAACCCGTTGCCTAGGGTTTGGGAGCAGATGAACCTCGCCGATCATTACGGCGCGGACCGGATCTGGATCGTCAACGTCGGCGATTTGAAGCCGATGGAATTTCCCATCGAATACTTCCTGAGCTTGGCCTGGAATCCCGGCCGCTGGCCAAAGGAAAAGATTCCGGAATTCACCAATCTCTGGGCGGCGCGCGAATTCGGTCCGCAGCACAGCGCTGAAATCGCGGACCTGCTTGCGAAATACGGCAAATACAACGGCCGTCGGAAGCCGGAACTTCTGGAGCCCGGCACATACAGCGTCACAAATTTTGAGGAGGCAGACCGCATTCTCAGCGAGTGGGATTCGCTCGTGAGCCGCGCGGAAGACGTGGACGATCAATTGCCGCCCGATGCGCGCGACGCATTCTTCGAGTTGGTGCTCTATCCGGTGAAAGCCTCGGCCATCGTGAATGAGATGTACATCGCCGTGGAGGAAAACCGGCTCTACGCCAGCCAGGGCCGCGCGAGCGCGAACGATCTGGCTGCTCAGGCGAAAGCGCTATTCCAGGCTGACGCCGAACTTTCCGCGCAATACAATCACGTCCTCGCCGGCGGCAAGTGGAACCACATGATGGATCAGACCCACATCGGATACACGTATTGGAACCAGCCGGAGACCAACGTCATGCCCACGGTGAAGGAAATTACGATTCCCGTGAAGTCCTCCATGGGCGTGGCCATTGACGGCTCCGATATGGCTTGGCCGGGCGCCTCCGCGAAAGCGGCACTGCCGGCGATGGATTCCTTGAATCAACAGAGAACGTACGTGGACATTTTCAATCGGGGCGCAGAGACATTCGAATTTACGGCGAAGCCCAACCGGGCCTGGCTGAAAGTCAGCGAATCGCAAGGCAAGGTGGAAAAAGAGCAGCGGATCTGGATCAGTGTGGACTGGAGCCGCGCGCCGAAGGGTGAGTCCGACGGCGCGATCACGATTTCGAGCAACACAGGCCCTTCCGTAACTGTTGACGCAAAGGTGCTCAATCCCGAATCACTGACGCGCGCCACTCTTCAGGGATTCGCCGAAGGGCAGGGGTTCGTCTCTATCGAAGCGGCGCATTACACCGCCAATGTCAGCGCAGGCCCGGTTAGATGGGAAGAAATTCCCGACCTGGGCCGCACGCTCTCCGGCATGAGCACGTTTCCGGTGATTTCGCCGAGCGTCATGCCGCCGCAAGATTCGCCGCACCTGGAATACCGGATGTACTTGTTCGATTCCGGAGAAGCGCAGGTGGAGGCGACGATCTCTCCCACGTTGAATTTTGTCCCGGGCCGGGGATTGCGCTACGCGATTTCAATCGACGACGATGCGCCGCAAGTGGTGGATTCGCTGGCGGTGAATACGGAGGAGAGCTGGTCCAAGTCGGTGGAAGACAGCGTTCGAAAAATCACTTCTCGGTGCAAGGTGAAGAGCCCGGGATACCACGTCCTGAAATTCTGGTACGTCGATCCGGGCGTCGTACTGCAGCGGCTCGTGGTCCGATTCCGTGATGTGCCGGCAACGTACCTGGGACCGCCCGAGAGTTTTCACAAGCACCCAAGCAACACCAAATAGCATCACGAACGGGGAGGAACCGTTGCACTACAGATTCGTTGTGTCGCGCATGGCGAAGTTCACTCTGACTATCGGTTTGCTTTCCTTAGCCGCAGTACCCGTGCTCGCGCAGAAGCACGCCGTCAAGAGTTCCAAATCAGACCCTTTAGTTTCTCATTCCACGAACGCCCCGAGCGCGCCCGCGCCATCGGCGGATCCGGAAGTGGCGCTGACGTTTGACGATCTCCCTTCGCATGGGCCTCTCCCGAAAGGTCTTTCGCGCGTGGACAACATCAACCGCATTATAGCGGCGCTCAAAGCCGCCGACGCGCCGCCTATCTACGGCTTCATCAACGCCAAGCGTCTGGTGGATGAGCCCGAGAGCGAACCGGTCCTGCAACTCTGGCGCGATGCAGGATTCATGCTGGGCAATCACACGTACTCCCACATGGACCTGGATACAAACAGCCTCGAAGCGTTCGAGAAAGATTTATCGGAGAACGAACCTACGCTCAAGAAATACGCTACGGGTCAGGACTGGCACTGGTTCCGTTATCCATATCTTCGCGAAGGCGAGACCGCGGAAAAACACGATGGCATCGAGAAATTCCTGAAGGCACATGGTTACAAAGTCGCGGAAGTGACGCTGAGCTTCGGGGACTACGCCTACAACGAGCCGTACGCGCGGTGCCTGGCGCAAAACGACGTGCCAGAGATCGAGCAGCTGAAGAAAAGCTATATCGAAGGTGCGGTGGAGTCGCTCGAGCTCGGACGAAAAGTGTCAAGCGAACTGTACCAGCGCGACGTCAAGTACATCATGCTGCTGCACGTCGGTGGGTTTCAGACAGTGATGCTCCCGAGCCTGCTGGAACTGCTGAAACAAAAAGGATTCCGCCTCATCACGCTCCCAGATGCCGCCTCCGATCCGATTTACCAGCAGGATCCCGCGCTTACCTCTCACTGGGACAACATATTTTTCACGCAGGTGATGCAGGCGCGGCACATGACTCCCCCGGAGCATCTGGGCGGAGACTTGAGCAAGCTGAATGACGTTTGCCGTTAATGGCCCGAGCTGGGGCCGGTTTGGACCGCCGCGAAGCGAGTCGGTGGGTTGCCGGTGCCGCATGGGTTCGGTTTTAACAATGTAAGTGGCAGAGAGACAGCATCTCGGTCTTGGGACAGATGCACAGCCGAGCTACGACGGGAGTTTTTCGTACCCTGCCTTTGCCTGCTTCAGAGGGAGCAAATCGAGGTCGGCATTCTTCCAGATGGCCAAGAACTGCTGATAGTCCTGGCGCGCCTTCGACACGTCGCCAGCCAGGGCGTAGGCTCGGCCACGGCCAAGATAGGCCAAAGCACCGAGGGGAAAATTGAGCACTACGCCTGGATGATCGATCAATTTCTGGAATTCCGCAGCCGCTCTCGCGCCGTCGCCCGCCCCGAGATAGGCCTCACCGCGCAAGAACGCCGGGTACAACAGGTTGACGGTGAGGGCTCCTTGCGAACCGCCATACTCCAAGGGTTCCGCCGGTGCCAGCAGCTCAATGGCTTTGGGCCAATTCTCTTTTTGCAGCTCAAGGGCCGCGCGGATGGAGGGCAGCCAATACCCCTGGATCAAGGTACTCGAAGGATTTTCCTTGTCGAGCTGTTGGCAAATCGCCAGCGCATCGCGCGCGTCGCCAATTCTGGCGCTGGCGAGAGCGACCAGGACAAGTACTCCCTGATCGCGTGAGAGTTTCAAGGCACTGGCGACATCGGCGCGGCATTCTTTGCCATTCCCGATCTCGGCTTCGCGCAACGCGGCCTCAGCCCAAAAAGTCGCCGCCGTTTCTTTGTCGCCCGAGTTTTCCAGCAGGCTGGTGGCTTGCTTAGTCAGGGAGCGGGCCTGCGCCAACCGGCCTCCGTACGAATCTGTATTTGATTGCTCGAAAAGCAGCAGCGGCCCGGCATCCGCTACGTCCTTCGCGTGCGTTACCAGCTGTTGCATGGCCGCGGTGTCCTTCATCAAGAATGCCTGCCAGTAGTTGGCCTGTAGCAAATAGTCGGTGTGGAACTCCCGTTTTTCCGCTTCGGCCAGGAGGCTGGCCGCCTCCTCCATGTGATTCAACGCCATCAAGGCACTGGCAAGTCCCGCATAGGTGTTGGACCGCATGGGATCCACCCGCAGCGATTCCCGGTCGTATTCGGCGACCTTATCGAAACGTCCGAGATTCGCGTAGACACCTGCAAGATTCGCGTAGGCACCGGCGGAGTTTGGATGTTCTCTCACCCACTCCAGATAAACCTGCGCCGCCTTGTCCTGCTCGCCGGTGACGTACGTGTAGTAGCGGGCTTCGATGGACAGCCGCTCACGGTCGGTCAAGCGGTCGCGGAATTGGTAAGCCTTGGAAGTATTTTCGTGCGAAAGGTTGGCTTCGTTCAGATTGTGATAAATCGTTCCCAGCGCGGCGTAGGCCATTGCGAAATTCGGATCGAGTTGAATCGCTTTCTGAAAATAAGGCAGCGATACTTCATCACCCTGTTTGTCCCACACCGCCAGCGCCAGGGAATACGCCTTCAATGCGGGCAGTGAACTGGTCGTGGCTTGTGCCAACGGAATGTCGTGCTGCTGGATGGAGGCCGCAGATTCACCGAGGCGTCCGCGAACCTGCGTGGCCACATCGCCGAGTGCGCTGATGACGTCTTCCTTGCTCTTGGCAGTGACTTCTTCGTGAAAAAGCGGGTCGCCCGTGTCGCAGCGCACTCCCGCCAAGCCCACGAGATATCCCGCGCCCAGATTGGAAATCGAACCCTCCACCACCACTTTGCTTCCCGAACGCTGGCACAGCTCTATCGCGGCTTTGCCGGTAATTTTCACGTCCGGCGGGTGATTCATCTGCCTAAGGATCAAGTCGGCCTTGCGATCGGAGAGCACCTGTACCAGCGAGGATTGGCCCAGAGCCACGATCAATCCCTGGCGCAGCGCATCGTCAAAAACCGGCTCTCCCGTCGTGTTCTGAAAGTCCGCAAGAACCACCGTGTCCTTTCCCGTCAGGCGAACGATTTCCGGCTCTGATAGAAATAAATTCCAACCACGATTGCCAGGAGAGCGAATACGGCGGCCGACCAGCGCAGCAGGTTCTCTGCGTGTGGGCGCCCGCTGCCTGTCGGGGCGGAGCCGGCCTGAGGAGTGCCGGTTAGAGTCGGGACCCGTTCCTCGGGGGTGGGAGCTGGCGCGGATTCGATCACGCTCACGGGTGCCAGCAGCCGGTAACCACGCTTCGGCACTGTCTCCACAAAGCGGGGATTGTCGGAATCATCGCCGAGCGCCTGGCGCAGCTTAGTGATGGCCGTACCGAGGCTCTGGTCGAACTCCACAAAGGTATTTTCCGGCCATAGGCGCTGGCGCAGGCTCTCGCGGGTGACGATTTCCCCCGGTTGTTCGAGCAGGGCTATCAGCAGCCGAAGGGGCTGCTCCTGAATCTTGACGCGCTGCCCCTGACGCCGCAGGACGCCATTGTTTGCGTCCACTTCGAAGAGACCGAAACGGTACTGCGGAGCTTTGGGAGCTGGAGAATCCATAACGTGGGAGGCGAGTGCTGCCCGAGGAGGGGCAGTCTACCACAAAACCTCACCTACCCGCAGTTCAATTGAGGCTGCAACCTCCGCCTTTAGAAGGAGTTAGTTATTCAAAAGGGGTTCAATCCCAGTTTGATTGACGCCCCGGCGTGCCTGCCTTATGACAGGGGTCGTCGTTGACAACTCTCGGTGCTCGGGAGTCTATCACCGCCGCCCCGGAAGTAGAGACCGCGCCAGACGCTACCCTGACCAGAGGGAGGCCCACTATGTATCGCTGGAATCCTAGGCATGCTTTGTTCTTTGGGATGGCGATTCTTTTGCCCGGAAGCGCACTGGCCTATAGCACTTCCTACACCGGGACCTTTACCGATTTCACGAATGCCTACGGGGCGAGTTTCAGCATCGCGGGCCCCAGCACGGAAACCGTCACCGTGCAAACCTACGGTTTTGGAGGCGGCGTGAATGCCGCCGGAGACACGACTACAGCGGGAGGCTTCGACCCCTTTATCGGCCTGTTCTCCGGCTCGGGCGCGGGTGCTGCCATCCAAGCGGATGCTTTCGCGGACCCCTATGGCACCTCGGACGTCCCTGGCAACTATGCATCGGTAACGAAATGCCCGGCGGCCGGAAATCAGGGTATCGTGGGTTCGGTCTGCGGCGAGATAATGATGTCGTTGACGCTCGGAGCCGGCAACTACACGGTGTACCTGAGCGATGCCGCCTACATTCCCAGTGCCGTCTTCGACAACGGCACCCTGGTCAAGGGATTCACCGACCTTAAGCGCGGGGCATTCCAAACATGCAACATCGATTCAGGCAGCGACTATATGTGCGCGACGGACACGGGCAACTGGGCTTTTGACGTCACGACGACCATCAACGTGGTGAGCACACCGGAATCGGGATCTCTTTGCCTGCTCGCAGTGGGCATGCTTGCCCCGGCCGCATGGACGCCACGAAAGCCTGCTTGGTCGATTTAGAGGAGCCCAGAATGCCGCCACCAGTTTGGCCGCTCCAGAAATTAGACAAAGCCTGACCACGATTTCGCTGAAAAAGGATTTGGGAGGGAGGGCCGATGAAGCCGGACACACAGTTTTCGTCGAACGTCGGAGGGGAACTTCCGTGTGGGCATGGCCGCTGCACTACTGCTGCGCTGGCGGAGTGGCGAGGCCTGGGCTTGTGCGTGACGCATTTCCTGGAGCCGGCAAGGGAGTACGTTGATTTCTGCTGTTCCTGGGAGGCTTACCAGGGCGCGAACGGACGCGTCGCCGACCGCGAACTTCTGACCTCCGTCATTTTTCAGATCGCACGGATATTCGCGGGACCGGCACAGCTCGATCGCTCAGAGCAAATGGAACTCCAACGGCTCTTGTCGTTTTGTCACGGGCTTCTCCGCATGGCAACGAACCATGCGACGAAGTTCACGGGCGCGGCCGGCAAGCTCGCTCAACTCGGGTCTCTCCCCGCAAAATTTCCCGGGCAATAGGACTTTCCGTGGCCCACGTTTAATGGGAATCCCTGACATGCCATGGGCGCAGCATTGGCCACCCATTCCCGCCCCGGTGCTTTCCAAACTCCTTGGAACAAATGCGTTCGCCCCGCCAGTCCGAATTTCAGCGGTTGTTCCACAACAGGCAATTGGTTCCGTCGGAATGTCCTATCATGGGAATGGTGGAGTGTCCCTACGCCTGATTCAATGCTTCAAGCGCTATTGCCAATTGCATCTTTTTTAGAGCTGCCGCGGGGCAATTCCGGTGAGACAACTCACTGCGCCACGGCCAACTGACCGATAGGCTGTCAGCGTCGTATCTAATCCTCTGTCGCAAAGGAGCTCATGGGTTCGGCTCGAATCGCAGTCTTTGTGTTGATTTTCATTGCGTGCTTTACGGGTATTGTTTCGCCTCCGGTCGCGCTTACATTGGGAATTCTCTTCGGGCTGCTTTTTACGAACCCGCTGCCGAAGGAGAGCCGCGTGGGAGCCCGCATTCTGCTGCAGATCTCCGTCGTGGCGCTCGGCTTTGGCATGGATTTGCACGAGGTGCTGAAGGCGGGGCGCCACGGGTTTGTCTACACCGCGCTGGGGATCGGATTTTCCTTCTTTGTGGGACTCACGCTCGCGCGATTTCTGCGCGTAGGCGGCAACTCCGGCTATTTGATTACCACGGGAACGGCGATCTGCGGCGGCAGCGCGATCGCGGCTGTTGGCCCAATCTTGCACGCGGATGCCGAAGAGATGGCAGTCTCGCTGGGCACCGTGTTCGTTCTCAACTCCGTCGCACTGCTGATTTTTCCTCCGCTGGGGCATCTGCTGAAACTCTCGCAAACGCAATTCGGCCTCTGGGCGGCTCTGGCCATTCATGACACAAGCTCCGTGGTTGGCGCGGCGTCCAAATATGGCGCGCAATCGCTAATCATCGGCACGACGGTCAAGCTGGCGCGCGCGTTGTGGATCGTGCCACTCGCTTTGCTGACTGCCACGGTCCGGCACAGCAAGTCCAAAATTCAGTTTCCGTGGTTCATTCTATTTTTCTGTCTGGCGGCGGTGTTGAACACGTACCTGCCTCCGTTTTCACCCTATTTCCACTGGGTCTTTAACGCTGGACGTTTGGGCCTGACCGCGACGCTGTTCCTCATCGGAGCAGGCATCTCGCGAGAGACGCTGCGACAGGTGGGCTGGCGTCCAATGGCCCTTGGAATCGTTTTGTGGTTGATCGTCGGGTCGTTCTCACTGTACGGAATTTTGCGGAACTGGATCGCGCTCTAGCTCGCCGGGCGCTAGAAACCGTACTTGACGGCGACCCGTTTGGTCTTTCGGTCGATGAGCGCGAGCGCCCCGCGCTCCGCGGGTAGTCGAAGCGCAAGCTGCACGCCGGTCGCGGAGTCCTGCAAGTTGATCTCAGTGTCCTGGTCCGTTTCCGATTCCAGCACGTACAGCACAGCCTCCCGAAGCTCGATAGGATAGATCAGGACGCCTGACGAGACGCTAGAGCGCAGTTGGAAAGGCGCGGGAATCTCAACGCTGGCCAAAACTCTCTTGTACGTGTCGGCCGCGGAGATGGTGTCGCGCGCGAGCTCGACTGGATAAGCCTTGAGGAACAGCTGGCCCTTTCCCAGTTCGAGGGTTTTTCCCACGGCACCCTCGGGAAATTTCCAGTACTCCACGAGTAGTTGTTTCTGCTGGTCGAATGGAATCGCCAGTGAATTCGGTGGCTGATCCGGTCCGGCCGCATGCATAGTGAGCGGTTCGAGTTTTGCGGTTATTCCGAGCGACGACAGGCGATCCACGGGGTGCCAGTGCTCGTCGCGGCCGACGGGTCCGCTGACCAATAGGTTTCCCCCGCCACGAACGTAGGTCAGCAACGCCTGCCACGTGGTTTCTTGCAGCGCCTGCGCGGATGGCAGAATCACGAGTTTAGGCGTTCCCAGCTTGGCAATCTGGTTTTCCGCGATGAGAAAGCACGGTTGCTGCAAATAATAGCTGAGCGCGCGCACAGCGTTTTGCTGAGCCTCGAGTTGCAGAGTGTTGAGCACTGAATATTGCGCCACCTCCGACGTTACCAACGCGATTTCGGCGGGCTTCGGATCCTGCAAATACGGCGAAGCTTCGGCGGCAAATTTCGCCAGATTGCGCAGGACGCTGGCCTCCGGCTTTTCGGTCCCATCCGGCCGCACCGCTCCAATCGGCGTCTCGTTGCTTTCGGTCATGTACGAATTGGAATTCCAAAGCCACTCGATTGCGCCGGAGCCTTCGACGAACGACATTACGAATTTTCGTTCGAAGAGCATGGCCTCCTGCGCCGGCGTGCGTCGCGCGATTTCATCCAACGTCAATTCGCGCTGCAAACCGGTCTCCTGAACCAGCATCGCCTCACCCGGCTGCTTGGCCACCAAGGAATCCCAAAGGAGCGAATCGTTCTGCCACCAGGAATGGGTGGTGGTGAAATCCAGGTCCGGTGCATAAAACGCTGGAGAAAGGCGGTCCATATTGCCGCCCTCATCCTGGCCCACCGTAACGGGTTGCAGCGAATCCGTCGCGCGAATGGCTTCGCGCATGCCGTGGACCCATTCCGCGAATTTCTCCTGGGCAAACAGGTAGTAATCGTAGACGCGCAAGGAATTCACCCCGACATACATGCCCTGCACGGGAAATTCCTGATCCGATGGCAGGGAAACCGGAAATTGCACGGAAGCTGCGGGAACATTCCACGCCGCCGCCAGTGCCGCGCGATCCGGATAGCGTTCCTCCAGCCAAGCGTTCCACGCCGCTTTCTCAAGCGCATCGCCATTGGGACGCATGGTCCAGAGGCGAGAAGAAAAACTTGGCTCGTTGACCAGATCCCACACGAGAAAGGGCACGTCGCGAAATCGCCCGGCGACGCTGCTGACCAGGCGCCGCTGGCGGCGTACCGCTTCGGGGTCGAGATAAGCGTTTGTGCCTCCCAAAACGTCGGGCAGAAACGCGAAGAAATTGAATTGCACCGGCAGACCGTACTTGCGAGCCGTCATCAAATAGGCTTCCAGCGTGCGCAGAGTTCGTTCGTACGGCCGCCCGGTTTCGTCGCAGATTTTGTCCCAGCCGGTCCACCATCCCGTGCGAAGCATATTCAGGCCAGCTTGACGAATTTGCGCCATATCGCGATTCCAAATGTATACGTTCGGATGATCGAAGTAGAGGCGCTGGACTTCGCTGGACATGTACGTTGTGCCGACGACGGCGAGCGGCTTGCCATTGACCAGGAAATAGTCAGAATTCACGCTCAGGCGTGGCCCACTGCGCAGAAAAGTCTCGTCCCGAATCCAAAACGCTGAGCGGTAGAGCGCGCGCAGAGTGCGCCCTTCCAGCAACCGTGCCTCAACAATGTGCAGGCCCTTTTCAGTTGGAGGCGGGAGTAAAGCCGGGGACGAAGTCGGTAGCTGGATCGTGAGCGATTGCTTTGCCGCGGGTTGATCCTCGGGATACCAGGTCACCTGCACCGTTACGGGAGCCGTTGGCTTTTTCGCCGGATTGAAATTCGTTTCCAGCTCGATGAGTTCTCCCGGAAGATAGAGCGGCAGAGTGGGACGAACGTAGAAATCCAGAGCACCTTTGATGGCTCGATTCGCAAGTGCGCGCAATAATTTTTCCGCGCCTGGCAAAGTGTAGAAATCCGGCGCCAGGTCTGCCGTGAGGAAAATCCAGCGGCCTCCATCGAAGCCCGAGGAAATCTGATCGATCTGTTCGATTGGAGCGGACATACGGCGTCCGTCGTCTTCTCCCCAGACGAGAGCATCGAGCCGTGCGTCCAGAAATCCTGTCGATCCTCCACGACGGTAGAGATCCTGGGTGCTGAGCCGGATCACCGGGCTGAACGCGCGCTGCCAGTGGAACCTTGGAAGTTCGATCGGTATGTCGGGATTCTCCACGAAGGTCTCGCCCTCGGACCCCGGCGTGGTCTGGTATTGGTCCATAAGCAGTGGGTGAAGGAAGCGGACAGAATATTCGCGCAAGTGCCAGCCGGTTTTGTCCTGGTATGCGGCACGCGTGAAGGGGCGCCCGCCAAGCACCAGCAGATTTCCGCCTCGCCGCAAATAGCCATAAATCGCATCCCAGGCGCTTTCCGGCACCGCCGATCCTTGAGGAAGCACAAGCAACTGGGTCTTGGTGTCTCCAAGCTGCGTCACAAGCTGGCCGGTGGGCGTGAGCTTCGAGCCGGGAAACGTCTTTGCCAGAAATTCGGCCGATGGTGCGGTGGAGTCCGCGGCCGGCAGCCCGGGCTCGGACCAAATCACCACTCCCGGGAATTCCTGAGCGCGGATGGCCTCGCCGGCAAAAAGACAGAAAAGTCCGAGGGCTACGAACGATCGTGGCAACGAACGCATCCCGCATCCTTTCCCGGGCCAGGGAAAAATCCCGCAGAAGCGTTATATCACTGAGGGTAGGTAGAACGCAGAGGAGGATATCAATTCAGGCCCCAAGGTTTCGATGTACGCGTGGTCGCGTCTTGTTCCTGGGTATCTGCGTGCAAACAAAAAGGGGGCACAGATGTCTCCGTGCCCTTGGTAGGAAACTTGCGTTCCGAGGGCTACTTAGCCATTTCCAAGCTAGCCAGCTTGATTTCATCGCCGCTGACCGTGCCCTTCAACACCACGTGATGGCCGGCGTGTGCCGCCACCTTCTCCTGGTCGTCAATCATGTACACTTTGTGATCCGCGTCGTTCACGAAAACGTACTTCGCGCCCTTTTCCTTTACGCATTTGGTGGCGCAGGCCGCGTGTTTTTCGTTTGCGCCTTTTGCGCCACAGAGGCTGTCCGAGATGTATCCCGTCCAGCTTCCTTCGGCTCCAAAGGTGAGAAATGCGGCACACAAAGAGAGTGCCACTCCAGCTGCTAGCTTCAGTTTCATGGGTTTCCCCTCCTGAGATTCAGTGCTACTTCCGACCTCCGTCAGGGCGCCTACTAGGGTGTCATAGTCGTTACAGTGATGTCCAGATCCGCAATTGGAAGAAAAAAAGCCGCCCCGAAAAAAAAGAGGGGAGGATTCTCTGGATCCTCCCCTCCAGTTTGTGCCCTCAAGGGAAAAGGTGCGTCTCTCTCCGGAATTACTGGCCGGAAGTATTGGTCGCTGCGGTCGGGGCCGCGGCAGTCTTCGGAGTAGACAAGTATCCGGTGATTTGGTTCTTGTTCACGTCAAAAACCACGAGTTCGTAAGGGGAGATCCGCGCGGTACCCTTCACATAAAACTGTACGGGTTCGCCGGCGGTTTTATCTTTCTTCTCGATCGCCTTGTCGTCGGCAAGCACGGTGACGGTGTACTGCGACTTCTTGGAGTTGGTCCTGTTCAGCGTGATCGCCACGGGGCCGACGTGTTGCGGCGTCTTGCCCTTGTTGATCGTGAATTCGTAGTAGTTGCGGTCGCCGCGACGCCTGAGTTCCTCGAGATCGTCATGATTGCGCGCGATCAGTCCGCTCATCACACCCATATCGCCGGTTGCGCGATCCAGGCGCGACTTGGTGGTATCGAGGTCGTTCTTCACCCCGCTAACGTCGCCATTGAGCTTGCTCACGTCATCCGTGCTGGCCTTACCAGCCAGTTGCGTGCTCACGTCGGACTTCAAGCCGGTGAGTTTTTTGTCGTATGCGACCACAGCCGCCTTGGATTGCTTCCGGGCCTTATCCAGCTCATCCTGGGTAAGATTCAGCTTGTCCGCCACGACCTTGAGGTCGCTCTGGAGCTGCTGATTCTCGTCGTCGGTCTTGCCGAGGCGCTGCAGCAGCGCGTCGTTCTGCTGTTTCATCGAAGCCTGGATACTCTGTTCCGTGCTCTTGCTCTGGTTCAGAGCGGTCACACCCAGGCCGATTCCCATCACTGAAGCCACTCCGAGCGCAGCAACCGCCAAGCCCACCCACCGGGGCATGGCCGCCTGGCTATTGGAATCCTGAAACTCGCTCATGTACGTCGTCTCCTTTTGCGGCGTGCTCGCCGTGTGACCTGAGAAGTGGGCATCCCTAGCGCCAAAGCTCGGGCGGCGCCCAGCCTGCAAGTAAGCCCATGAAAATAAAGTGATTGCGAGAGAAAATGAGGCCCGAGAAGAGTGGATTTAGAAGTTCTAGTACTAGTAAAGATTACAGGTTGCCCCCGGGGATGGGAAATTTTACCGAAGAGCTCCACTCGAATTGACAGAATATCCACACGGGCGTAAAAGAAAGACGAGCAGTGAGTGGGATAACCTCGCTGCTCGTAAGCTACTGGATCCAAGTTGGTTAGCAGTTGCGCCTAGGCTGCCTGAGAATCCGTGGTGGACTTTGGCTGGCCGAAATACCGGTCCAAGGTCGTGGTTGCTGCGTCCAGAACCAATCTGCAATCGGCGCAACCCTGCAAATGGCGCTCGATCTCGCCTTGCACGCTTGGCGAGAGCTTTCCTTCTAAATACATGCAAATCAAATGGATAGTGTCGCGACAGCTCATACCTGTGTTCCCCCGGACCCGGTAACAAGCCCCCCGGCTCGAACCCTATCCAGTGCATCTCGGTAGCCAAAGGAACTAAGGGCCACCTTCATTCGTAACCAATTTATTTTTAATTAGTTCCGGAAGTCTAGGGCCGAAGGAAAGGCTATGAAGCGGAAGACGATTGGAAATGTTTACCGCGGCCTGAAAGTTTCCTGCACAGCGATGTATCCCCTACCGCAGCGGCGTCCCCACCATTTGCTTTAGGGCGGCAATCCGCTCCTCTAGTGGAGGGTGGGTGCTGAACAGCGAGGAAAGAGCGCCGCTGCCGAACAGCGGTTTCACGATGCAAAGTGATGAGGTGCTGGGCGAGATGGCCGTAGTCGGGATACGTCGGTTGTACGTGCCCAGCTTTTCCAGGGCGCTGATCAGGCCATACGGTTGGCCCACCATCCTCGCGCCGGTCTCATCGGCCGCATATTCGCGCGTGCGCGAAAGGAACAGCTGCAAAAGTAACGCCGCGAATGGCGCGAGAAAAATCATCAGCAGGGCCACGATGCCACCTCCCCCGCGGTCGTCATCGCGATCCCCTCCGCCGAAACCCCCAAAAATCATCGCCCATCTGCCCATGCTGGCCAAATAGGTGACTGCGCCGGCGATCGTCGCCGCAATCGAACTGGTCAAAATATCGTAATTCCGCACGTGGGACAGTTCGTGCGCGATCACGCCTTCCAACTCGTCGTCGTTCATGATCTGTAGGAGCCCCTGCGTCACGGCGACAGAGGCATGCGCGGGGCTGCGCCCCGTAGCAAAAGCGTTCGGCGCCATATCCGGCACAACGTAGAGCTTCGGAACTGGAATATTGCCCTTGGCTGACAGGCGTTCCATCACGTTGTACAAGCGCGGCAGTTGCTCCCGCGTTACTGGCTGCGCACCGCTCGAAGCCAATGCGATCTTGTCCGAAAAAAAGTAGGACACGAAATTCATCACTACGGCCATGACCAACGCGATCTGCAGGCCACTACGGCCGCCGATGGCGCCACCCGCGAGGACCAGCACCACGCTCAACAGGATTAGAATTGCACCGGTGCGAATGACTTTCATCTCGAATGCCTTCTTTAATGAATACGAATAAAATTGGCTCGAATTTCAGTCTAGAAGCGGGCGCCAGGAGCGTCAAGGCCACGCGCCGGGCATTCGCTTTTCAGTACGAAAATTACTTCTTCGCCGCAGCGGCCGGTTGCTTGACCGCCACACGCTCGAAGCGCATCGCTTCTTTCTGGCCATCCTTGTCCACCCGAATGTGGTCGCCGGGCAGCACCGCTCCTTGCAGAATCTGCAAAGCCAGCGGATCCTGAATCAGCCGCTGGATGGTGCGACGCAGAGGCCGCGCGCCAAACGCCGGGTCGTAGCCTTCGCGAAGGAGCACTTCGGTCGCCGCGGGTGTGAGCTCAAGAGCGATCTGCCGCTCCGCCAGCAGTCTCTCGACGTTCTTCAGCAGCAACCCGACGATGCGCCCAAGTTGCTCTTTCCCTAGCGGGTTGAAAATCACGATCTCGTCGATCCGGTTGATGAACTCCGGGCGAAATGCGGCACGCAGGGCTTCCATCGCTTGTTTGCGCGCTGCTTCGGGATCCTTCCCGGAAAGTTCAAAGATCGCCGTTGAACCCACGTTGCTGGTCATCACCAGCACGGTGTTGCGGAAATCCACCGTGCGGCCCTTGCCGTCTGTCAGCCGGCCGTCTTCCAGTATCTGCAGCAGCACATTGAACACGTCGGGGTGCGCTTTTTCGATTTCGTCAAAGAGCACCACCGAATAGGGATGTCGGCGCACCTGTTCGGTCAATTGCCCGCCCTCTTCATAGCCGACGTATCCCGGAGGCGCCCCAATCAATCGCGACACTGTGTGCTTCTCCATGTACTCGGACATGTCGATGCGGATCATCAGCTTTTCGTCGTCAAAGAGAAATTCGGCGAGCGCACGCGCTAGCTCGGTCTTCCCGACGCCCGTTGGGCCCAGGAAAATAAACGACCCGATCGGCCGCTTTGCATCGGAAAGCCCCGCTCGATTGCGCCGCACCGCGTTCGCCACGCGCGCCAGCGCATCTTCCTGGCCTACCACGCGCTGCCGCAGGCGCTCTTCCATGCGCACCAGCTTCTGGGCCTCGCCCTCGAGCAGCCGGCCGACCGGGATCCCCGTCCACTTGCTGACCAATTTCGCGATGTCCTCTTCGTCGACCTCTTCTTTGAGCATCGGCGCGTCCTTCTGCATGGACGCAAAGCGCTCTTGCGCGGCGTTCATCTCGCGCTCGGCTTGCGCGATCTTCCCATAGCGGATCTCCGCAACACGCGCGAGTTCTCCCGAGCGTTCGTAGCGGTCCGCCTCGGCTTTCAACTGCTCGATCTGTTCTTTCAGCTTGCGAATTTTGGCAATAGCGTCCTTCTCCGCCTGCCAGCGCGCCTTGCTGGCACTGGACTCCTCACGCAACTTCGCAAGTTCCTTCTCAATTTGCGTACGACGCTCCACCGAATGCGCGTCAGTTTCTTTTAGCAACGCCTGGCGCTCGATTTCCAGCTGCAGAATGCGCCGCTCGATTTCATCAATCTCCGTGGGCAGGGAATCAATCTGCATGCGGAGGCTTGCGGCGGCTTCGTCGATCAGGTCGATAGCCTTGTCCGGCAAAAACCGGTCGGAAATGTAGCGATGCGAAAGAGTTGCCGCGGCGAGAATTGCCGCATCCTTGATGCGCACGCCGTGGTGCACCTCGTACCGCTCCTTCAAGCCCCGCAGAATCGCAATCGTGTCTTCCACGGTCGGCTCGGACACCAGCACGGGCTGGAACCGGCGCTCGAGCGCGGGATCCTTCTCGATGTATTTCTTGTATTCATTCAGCGTGGTCGCGCCGATTGCCCGGAGTTCCCCGCGCGCCAGCGCGGGCTTCAGCATGTTGGACGCATCCATCGCGCCCTCTGCCGCGCCTGCGCCGACCAGCGTGTGCAGTTCGTCGATGAAGAGAATGATCTGGCCTTCCGCTTCGGCAATTTCCTTCAACACGGCCTTCAAGCGATCTTCGAACTCGCCGCGAAACTTCGCTCCAGCCACCAGAGCAGCCAGATCGAGCGCCACCAGTCGCTTGGTTTTCAGCACGTCAGGCACGTCGCCGGAGACAATGCGCTGTGCCAGTCCTTCAACGATGGCGGTTTTCCCGACCCCCGGCTCGCCAATTAACACCGGGTTGTTTTTGGTGCGGCGTGCCAGAATCTGCATTACCCGACGGATTTCCTCGTCGCGTCCGATCACCGGATCGAGCTTCGAACGCCGCGCGAGATTCGTCAGGTCGCGCGCGTACTTTTCCAGTGCCGCGTAGGTGGTCTCCGGATTTTGCGATGTGACGCGTTGGCTGCCACGCACACCGGCCAAGGCCTGCAGGATGGCTTCATGAGAAGCGCCATGTTTCTTCAGCAATTTTCCGGCGGGATCGCTCTCCGCGCCCGCAATCGCCAGGAACAGATGCTCGGTCGAGACATACTCGTCCTTGAACTTCCCAGCCTCGTCAAACGAGCGCTCCAGCACATCGTTCAACGCGCGGCTCATGTGGTGCTGGCCGAACCCCTGCACCTTCGGCAAGCGGCTCAAATCGCGGTCAAGATCCTGCATCAACAATTCCGTGCGAATGCCCAGCCGCGCGAGCAGCGGCGGCACCACGCCGTCCTTCTGCTCCACCAGAGCCACCAGCAAATGAAGCGGCTCAATGGCCTGATTCTCGTACCGGGCCGCAACTTCCTGCGATTCCTGCACCGCCTCCTGAGCCTTCACGGTCATTTTGTCGAAACGCAACATAAATCCCTCGCAACTTCAGTATCTCAACCCTACCAAAAAAGAAGGGGCTGGCTACATCTCAGCCAGCCCCCATGCTAACTCACGGCACAGCCCGCCGTAGTGGGACTTGAGTTCTTTACCTCCCGGCCGCGGCTGCCATTGCCGGAGTTTCCACGTTCACTTTGATCTGTTTTGGTTTCGCCTCTTCGCGCTTCGGAACCGTCAGCGTCAAAACGCCATTCTTATACTCCGCCTTGATCGCTTCCGGATTAACGGAGTTGGCCAGCGAGAAGCTGCGGCTGAACGATCCATAGGAACGCTCCACGCGCAGGTACTTGTCCTCGGTGACCTTCTTCTCGAACTTACGTTCTCCGCGAATCGTGAGGATGTTGTTCTCGACACGAATGTCGAGCTCCTCGGGCTTCACATCCGGAAGATCGGCTTTGACGACCAACTCGTGCTCGGTCTCGTAGATGTCTACGGCCGGAGCCCAAGAGGTGATCGCGCCTTCTTCGGGGGTGCGGCTGAAGGCCTCGTTGAAGAGGCGATTGACCTGATCCTGAAGGGTAAGTCCAGCAAAGGGTTCAAATCGGCTAATTGCAGTTCTCATAGTAGGTTTCCTCCATAGGTTATGGCCTACACACTATATAATCTTAGTGTTTCATTGTCAAGTACAATTTTAACACTCCCAATAGCATGTTAAGTCTTGCATAAACAATAAAATACGATGCATTCCGAAGATCTTCCAAAGATCTTCCAAAGAGTCCAATTCCACCCCCAAATTCTCCATCCTGCTAAGTGACCTTCCATTGCTATAGTTAGAAGGAATGCGCCTCGAAGAACTCGACTACTCCCTGCCGGTCGGCCTTATCGCACAGCGCCCCTTGGACCGCCGCGATGCTTCCCGGATGTTGGTGCTCGATCGAAGAATGGGGTCTTGGGAGGACTCAAACTTCTCGCGTCTGCCTGACTTTCTGAAGGGAGGCGAGTTACTCGTTTTCAACAACGCTCGGGTCATTCCCGCTCGGTTGTTCGGCAAACGGGCAGGAATCCATTCCCAGGAGCCATCTCGCAAAACGCAGCGCCAGCACCTGACCGGAAATGTTGAAGTCTTCTTGACGCGAAAGCTCGAAGATGCACTTTGGGAAGCACTTGTCCGGCCGGGGCGAAAAATGAAAGTTGGTGAGCGCGTGAGGTTTGGTGCCGGCGAGCTCGAGGCCGAAATCGTTTCGCGCGGCGAGTTGGGTGTTCGCGGGGTGCGGCTCACGTCGAACAACAATCTCAGTGTCGAGCAGAATTTGGAAAAGCTGGGTCATGTCCCCTTGCCTCCGTATATCGCCCGCCCCGACGAGGCAAGGGATCGGGAACGCTATCAGACAATTTTTGCGCGGCAAGGCGGGGCGGTTGCGGCGCCGACGGCGGGGTTGCATTTCACCGCCGAAGTGCTCGAAGCACTCCGAAAGAACGGCTGTGAATTTGCCGAAGTAACGCTTGACGTGGGCCTGGGCACATTCCAACCCATTCACACAGAGACCTTCGAAGCGCACAAGATTCACACGGAAACCTATGAAATCAATGAGCAGGCGGCTGAGAAAATCGGCCGTGCGAAACGAGAAGGGCGACCGGTTCTCGCCGTGGGAACCACGGTCGTGAGGACTTTGGAAGACGCGGCTGCGCGTGCGCGAGCCGCTGGCAGGGAGGAAGAGTGCATCGCAGCAGGCCGGGCGGAAGCATCGATTTATATTCTTCCGGGACACAAATTTCAGGTTGTCGATGCCCTGCTCACCAATTTCCATTTGCCAAAATCGACGCTTCTGGCGCTGGTCTGCGCATTCGCTGGCCGCGAACAGGTCCTTGCCGCCTATCGGCATGCGGTCGAAGAGCGCTACCGTTTTTTCAGTTATGGGGATTGCAAGCTGATCCGCTAACGGAAGGATCGAATTGCGAGGCCGGACGAAGCGGGGAAGCCACCCTTCGGGAGAAGCTTCCCTCGCAACGCATTAGAAAGGTCCACTGGCGCCCTGGTTATTCCGAGAGTACAAAGACTTGCGACTTTCCTTCAAACCGGAGTTCCAGCACGTGGCCGTTGGAATCCGCGACGATTCCGGTGTAAGGTGACTTGTTCTCGCGGGCTTCCCAGCGCCCGGCAGATTCGGCAACCACTTTCTTGCCGTTGAGGATGGTGACGTGATTATCGTCGATCATTGCGCGATAATCCCCGGCCTTGACTTCCACTTTACCGACTTTCACGTTCTGCGAGAGCGGGAGGGATTTGCTGATTGGCTTGGCCAGCAAAGGCATCGTGAATGCCAGTGCCGCCGTCAGAGCAAGGGTGCGTGCCAGAGCATTGCGGTTCATGTGTGTCTTTCCTTTCGACGGAGCGAGTCAACCGGGACGCGTCCAGTCAGGAGAGAGTTGACACACAGGCAGGTGAAGAGTAGCCTCTCGTTGCAGACACCTCTTCTTCCTGGTCCAAGAGCCGGAAAAACTGCGTGTCATTGACCCCGCGGCTGCCACCGCGGGGTTTCTTTCTTAAACTCTGTCCATCCCGAACAGCCAGAACTCGGCTGCACCCGTATAGACGAAAACCACTAGACGAATGTTTCGTGGCGTTCGGCGATTTTTTTTGAACCTTTTTACATACCCAGCACTACCCCCAGGCACCTGCCGAATTGACCTGACCTTGCGATGTGCACCTTTTCGTGGCTTCATCTATACTCTTGAAAGGTCCGGAACCCCTGGATGCGACTTTTAGTCCTCACGGATATCCATGCGAACTTGACAGCTCTGGAAGCCTCTCTCCGCGCCGCGGAAGGCCGCTGGCAGCGCTTGGTGTGCCTGGGCGACGTTGTGGGTTACGGGCCGGATCCCAATGAAGTCACTTCTCTCATTCGCGAACTTGGCGCCATCACCATCCGCGGAAATCACGACAAGGCCGTGGCCGAATTGATGGCCACCGACGATTTCAATCCCGTTGCGAAAGCCGCTGTCCAATGGACGCGCTCGCAACTTTCCAACGAAAATCTTGCCTGGCTTGCCGCCCTGCCCCAGGGACCTTTGGAAGCCGAAGGCGTGGTGCTGGTTCACGGAGCGTTTCAGGATGAGGATGAGTACGTCTTCACCCCAGCGCAGGCGCTGGAAGGTTTGCTCGATTCCACCACACAGGCGACCTTCTTCGGCCACACGCACCATCAAGGCGGATTTTCGTATCAGGACTCGGAGTTGGAAGTCCTCTCGCTGCACCCACGCTCCAACGAAACGCACTGTGCCTTGCGCCTGGAACCCACGAAGCGCTATTTGTTGAATCCTGGGTCCATCGGCCAGCCCCGCGACACCGATCCACGCGCCGGCTTCGCCATTGCCGACCTCGAGAACCAGTTAGTCGAATTCTGGCGCGTTACTTATGATATCGGCAGCGTGCAGCAGCGCATGCGCGCAGCGCGCCTGCCAGAACCGCTCGCCCTCCGTTTGCAAGTCGGGCGTTGAAGAGTTCTCGCGATTTGTGAAATAAGGGAGTAAGGCGAGCGAGTCCACGCTATGCTGGAAAACGAACCCTTACCGGACCAATCCAGAACTTCCGTCATCACGATTGCGATCGGCATCGTCGTCCTTGCGGCCATTGGCGTCAGCCTCTGGGTAGTACTCAAACCGGCGCCGGTGCAACGGCCTCCGGCGGTGCAGATCAACATCCCCGCTCCAATGAACGTGGACGAAACCTCCTACGCTAAGAACGTGCGCTTCGAAAATGTCGCCATGAGCCGCGCGGAGAACTTTCTCCATCAGGAAGTGACCATCCTCAGGGCAGAAGCCGTCAACGGCGGTACCCGGCCGCTCCAAAGAATCGTAGTGACCGTGGAATTCTCCAACGACGCACATGAGGTGATTTTCCGGGAATCCCGGGCGGTGCTGGGGAATCCTCCGGCGGTTCTTTCTCCAGGGCAGCGCCGGAGTTTTGAGATTTCATTCGATGGCGTTCCTCCCAGCTGGAACATGCAACGGCCTGCCGTTGAGGTCACTTACCTCGAATTCGCCCCACAAGAATAAAGGCTCGTAACGAGTCAGCTATATTACACTGTCGTTATGGACCTCGCCGGGAACCTGCGCGCCAGCTTGGAGGAATTTCTTGCCCCTGGAACCATAGAAATCCGGGAAAGTGGCAGCCGTGTCTCGCCGGTGCAGCCTCTCCATTGGGAAGTACGCGGCACCCCGGAAAAACCCCTCTTGCACATATGGTCAGAGAACTGCAACCTCACCCGCCGCGTGCTGGCCATCACGCAGCACGCCGAAGATCGCCTCGCGCTCGCCGTCGAGCGCTTCGGCCGCTTGAAACCCGGGCGCATGGAGATCGTCCGGCTGCAATATGCGCGTGGAGCCAAGGATGTCTCGCGCGAAGAATATTCCGAGCGGTTGCGGCGCATCCTTGCGGAACAATTTCCCGACGAAAGGGTCGAGAAGCTCTCCGCCGCTGGTGATCTGGAGCACTCGTTATCACGAATCTACACGCGAGGCATTTTGCGCCGGGGCTCGACGCCCATCGCCTTCCTTGCGGTGCCGGAAGGGGAATCGCAAGACGCTCTGGAAAGTAGCTTGACCTACGGTTTACTTTGGCTGGAACATTCCCGAGAATCCGCACGCCGTGCGGGCCTGGCCACACTTCGCCTGATCCTTCCGAAAGGAAAGTCCGCTCTGCTGACCAATCGCCTGCGTGCGCTGGATGGTCGCGTCTCGCTGGATATCTTCGAACTTGACACGCATCGTGAGGCGCTGGAACTCGTAAGTCCCCCTACGTGGGGCAACGCCGTTTCTTCGCTCGTGCCGCGTCGCGAATCGCAGGCGCTGCTGGATCGCGCCAAGCCTGCGCTGGCGCCGATCATCGCCATGGCTCCCGATTCCATCGAGGCGCACGCGTTGCCCCACGCGCACGAAGTCGTGCTGCGGTTTCTTGGTTTACCTTTTGCGCGCTGGAGCGACTCCAAGGTGTCCTTCGGTACCGATACAATTTGGCAGCAACTGCGGCCGGCCAACGAACATGCCTTGGCCCAGTTGGTCACAAATCTCCGGAATTTTCGGAATCCCCTCTCCACCGAAATGCGCCACCCGCTCTACCGCGCGCAGGCCGAACGATGGATGCAGACCCTCGTCTGCCGCGATGTCACTCGAATTGATATCGCGCTAGACCCTGCGCATGTGTACGAGCAGGTGTTTGCTCAGGTGGCCGGGCAGCAGAGCGTATTGGATTTGCTGTGCGTCACACGCACGCGTCGATTGGCCATTTTGGAACTGAAGGCCACGGAGAATCTCGATTTGCCCATGCAGGCCGCTGACTACTGGTCTCGCATCCGATGGCACCAGCAGCAAGGCGATTTTGCGCGCTATGGGTATTTTCCCGGGCTCGAACTGCTGCCGTTGCCGCCCCTGGTCTATCTAATCGCCCCGGCACTGCGGTTCCATCCCACCACGGACGCCCTTCAACGCTATCTTTCCAAAGACGTGGAAGTCATCCGCGTAGGCCTGGCGGAAAGTTGGAGGCACGGGTTGCGGGTGATGTTTCGCCAATAAGACAGGTTGTGAAAGTTCCGTTTGCCCCTTGCCTTGGTCTCTCGGCGATGTACAATCATGCGACCTTCGTATAAGGACGTGATTGTGGCGTTTACCATTCAGATTCGACAGGCCGAGCGAGTGTCTCTGGTTGACGTCTCCGGGCGCCTCACTTCATTCGAAGGAGCGGCGTTTCGCGATTCCATTCAGCGCTTGTTGCAGCAGGGCCATCGCAACATCGTTCTGAACCTTACAGCTCTTGATTATCTGGACAGCTCCGGCGTAGGCGAACTCGCGCGCAACTATCTAGCAGTTGTCAAGAAGGGTGGCGCGATGAAGGTCGTGGGGCTCGCGCCGAAAGTCGAAGAAATTTTCAAAATCACGCAACTCTGCCAAGTCTTTCCGGAGTTTCCGGACGAAGCGTCAGCCGTGGAGAGTTTCCCCGACGTGCACCGCGCGACCGGCGCGTAGCGAGATTCTGGCAATCGAAAAAGTCGGAGCAGAAATTAGGAGAGGAGCTTGAACTCCACGTTTGTGGCTCTCAAGCTCCCCGGGGTGTGTCCTCGAAGTGGTTGTTACTTGTATAGATGCGTGCCAGCGAAAAAGGTTTCCTCAAAATCGGCGGCATTTTGACTGATTCGCAGGGAAGCCCTAATCGCTAATAAAACAGATACTTACGCCACCGCTCGTCTCGATGACCGATCAACCGCATCAGTTGCCTCGAGGTGTGCAGTGTGAAGGGGCGGGGCTTCCGGGCCAGCTTCAGCCCGGCCTCTTCCGGCGTGCGGTCGCCCTTATTGTTGTTGCAGCGATAACAGCAGGCCACCAGGTTCTCCCAACTCGAACGCCCGCCGCGTGATCGCGGCATGACGTGATCCAGCGTCAGCTCGGAACTCGGGAAGACCGTTCCGCAGAACTGGCAGGTGTTCCGGTCGCGCAGAAGGATGTTTTTTCGCGAGAGCGCCCGGCTCTGCTGCGGAATGTGACGGTAAGCCAGCAGGCGGATCACCGAAGGAACTTTGTGCGCGTGCGCGGAGGAGTGCACTTCGGCGTTGTGGACTTCCTCCGCCTGGGCCACGCCCTTCAACAGCAGTACCATGGCGCGGCGCACGGCGGTCACATTGATCGGCTCGTACGTCGCATTCAGCACGAGCACAGGTTCCTGCATCAGGGAAGCACGGCGGGGAGCAAGGCCGTGGACATGTCGGGCACCAGCGTTCCCCGAAGCCCCAGGCGCAAGCGCGCCGCCCGCTTCGGGGACGTATCGCCCCCGGGCATCGACCGTCTCTGGTCGTCTTGCGCTCATCGCGCGCCCTTCAGGCTAAGCACTCTCTCTGACGGGATTGGCCTGCCGCACGGCGCGGGCGATGGTGAGCCCGGCGACCGATTTGGCGCCTGCAGCGCGTAACGCACGGGAACATGCGTCCAGCGTTGCTCCAGACGTCATAACATCATCTAGCAGCAAGATTCGATAATTGTCAACCCGCCTGCCCTTGCGGATGACAAAAGCGCCACGGACCGCTTCCCAACGTTCTTCAAAATGTAACAAATGCTTTTCAGGGCGCTCGCGCTCGCGTTTCAGCAGCACCGGACGATACGCAATTCCCAGCCTTCGCGCCAGTTGTCGCCCAAAGAGATCCACCTGGTTGAAGCCGCGCTGCTTCTGGCGCATACGATGCAGTGGCACCGGCACGATCAGGTCCGGCGAGAATTTGTCCGGCAGGGCGCGCGCGATCTCCGCCAGGTGCTGCGCAAACCATTTCGCCAGCGGCTCAAGCTCCTCATACTTCAACAACACAATCGCTCTCGCCAGATTGCCTTCGTAGACGCCAAAGCTCCGGGCGCAGTCGAACGCAAAGCCGCGCTGCCGGCATTCCCGGCAGACGGCACTTGACTCTTCCTCGGCCGATTCCACGCTCCAGGGCTGTCCGCAGCGCTCGCAGATTTCGGGGGGAATCGGGCGAAAAGAGTCCAGACAGGCATCGCACACCGGCAAGCGGTCCGCCCTCGTTAGCAACGCCTGGCACAGGCGGCAGTTCGAAGGGAATAGCACGGAGGCGATGCAACCTCCGAAGCGATGCCACCAGCGATGCGCGGCGGCACGAAGATCCGATCGAGGCATGGCTGTGCCACTCCAGGAGCTTTGCGGATATTATATTTTAGTTAGCTTAGAAACGGGTAACGCAAACTGCTGGCTTAAAGGAGACCCTGCTCCTTCTTTTCCTGGCAGCTGATGCAGTGCTTGGCCCAGGGTACCGCTTCCAGCCGCTTTTGCTGCATCTCTTCCTGGCAGTTTGCGCACGTTCCGTAATCGTTGTTGCGGATGCGCTTTAGCGCTTCGTCGATCAAGTTCAGGATCGCGCGGTCCGTATTGGTCTGGCCGAAAAGGAATTCCTTGGTGTAGGAGTTCGCAGCCTTGTCGGCGAGGTCCACGGTTGGATCGTCATCAGCCTGACGGCCTTCTTCTTCGGTTCGCGTGATCGTCTTCACCAGTTCGTCGCGGCGTGTCAGCAACCGCTTCTTGTAGTAGTCCAGTCGCTTCTTGTCCATGAGAAACCTTCTCCAGGCAGCTCCAACGAGCCATCTAAAAACTCCGTAGTGTAGACGGCATCGGCGGCACTGTCAAGGTAACGTGGATGATTGAACAGGCTTTTAGGTTGCATCTTGAGATTTCAGCGATGCACCTGTGTGTGCGTTGCGCCGATGAAGCAAAAAACAAGTCCCTTGGGACGCTTCGCCTGAGTTCCGCATCGTCCGCTGCGTGGCGCCCCATGTGACACGAAACCCGGAATCCCTTCGTGTTGCAGCTTTTGCCAACTCCATCCTACTTTACTTCCACGGCACAAACTGGCTGGCGTGTTTACGCGTCACATCCTCCCATCCTTCCTGCATGCTAGCTTGGCCCCAAGACAATGTGGATAGCGGGTGTGTAGCTTCTCCCACCTCTTCACCGCGCAACTATCCCAGTCATCTGGAGGAACTTAACATGTTAAGGAAAGCAATCTTCGCCGTCGGCGCCATGCTTATGGCTGCGGGACTCTGCCTCGCCCAACAATCCACGGGAGCCAAGCCCGAAATTAAAAAGGAGCCGATCAAGCAGATCAGTCCGGCTTCCGGAAAAGAGATGTTCACGCAGTACTGCGCCCCTTGCCATGGTACGGATGGCAAAGGCAATGGCCCGGCGGCGCCGGCTCTAAAAGCTCAGCCCACGGACTTGACACAACTTGCGAAAAACAACGGCGGAAAGTATCCATCCGCCATGGTCTCAGCCACGTTGCGCTTCGGCAGCGGCCCGGCCTCGCACGGCTCCGCCGATATGCCCGTCTGGGGACCTCTCTTCAAGTCGCTCGACAAGTTTCATGACAGCTCTCTCCAGCAACGCATCAGCAATCTGGTGAGCTACATCGAAACTCTCCAAGTCAGATAAACTCGCAATGCTCCGCCTGGCTCCGCACCACTGCGAAACAAGGACCAAAGGGTCCGGCTTAGCCGGACCCTCTTTGTTTTGCGCAAGCGTATGCGCGGCTTCGGGAAAGCGACTCGGAGCCAGTCCGGGCGCGACGCCTTGCCTCTCACAAATGATCGGAAAAACCGCGCGCCCTTCCCGGCGGCCATACCCGGCCATTGTCTACCCGGCTATTTAACCGTCAGCGTCACGTCCGTCGAGTGCGTAATCGCGCCGGAGGTGGCCGTTATCATCATTGTACTTGTGCCGCGCGGTGTTCCGCTCGAACTGCTGCCGCTGTTGTAGCCTCCGCAACCGCAGGTCGAGAAAACCACGGCGGAAAGTATGACGACTCCGAGACCATAACTAAGCCAGCGCAACCAGTCGCGTTGTTGCATGCGCTTCCGTCTCCGCGATTCCACCAGGACCACGCCGAGGAGTCCGAATCCGGACATCGTCGGCCATGCGCCCATCCCGGTCAAACCGCGGGCATGCGGCTGATAGGGATTGGAGTTTGTGGCCAGCGTCACCGTGAGGCTGTCACTCGTTCCCCCAACCGGATTTAGAGTGCCCTTGGAAAAACGGCAAGTCGTTCCGGCGGGCTCACCTGAGCAGCCGAAACTCGCGATCTGCGAATTGAAGCCGTTGAGCGCGTTGGCCGTGATCATAAACGTTGCCGCTTGCCCCGCCGTAATCGTCAGGCTTGCGGGTGAAGCCGCCAGCGAAAAATCGGCTGCACCGGATCCCGATGGGGAATTCGGCGTGATGGCCGCGAACAGACCGTGCGCCTCGTCATTCAAGCCCGCTGTTATGTAAAGCGTACCCGCGTTGCCCGTTTGCCCCGTGGAATCAAAGAGGAGTTCCCAGAGCGAAGCGTTGGTGATGACCGCGCCGTTCGAATCCTTCAACTGTCCGAGGAAGTTCAGCGAATTCAGATCATACGCACTGATCGTGCCATCGCCAAAATTGCCGATTAGCAGCGCGCCGGGGAACGCGCCAAACCCCGCGGGTGCGACGGCCGCGCCCCATGGGGCATTCATACTCCCTTCCGACGCGATCCGCTTGACGAAGTTGCCTTGCATGTCGAACAAGCTTACGTATCCCGCGCCGGCTGCATGGATGGGGTCGTGCTTCAGCGTATCCTGCTGCGCGAAGGTCAACAGCACCTGGTTCGTTCCGATTACGTGGATGCCGAACGGAGCATATCCTGCAGGGAGGGTCGGATCCGTGAACGTTCCTTGCAAAGCGAGCGAAGTGAAATTGCTGTCATACGCTTCCACGGAGCCGGAGTTGAAGTTGGCCGCAAGCAGCACCTGATTCCCTCCGGTTTCGGTTACCAGCGCGAGCCCTTTGTAGACCGCGCCAATACTCGAGTGATCTATGGCGATAATCGCCGTAGGGATGTTTGGGTACCAGCCAGAAATCGTTCCATCTTCAGTCGCAAAAATGAACTGGCTGCTGATCCCAGCTAGTTTGAATCCACCGGCCGTGTTCGCTACGATGCCAGTCGGAGTGGAAGAACCGGAACTCCCAATTGGCGCGGGAATTCCGAATGTTCCCTGCAATGCTCCGGTTCTGTCGTACAGCGTGGCCTTCCCGCTGTTGTTGTCGGCAATCCAGAACGGCTCGCCTGGGATATACGCGATACCCCAGGGATTCATCAAATTTTCATCCGTATGAGTCGCCGTGCCCTGGGTGTCCGAGGTAAGGTTCGTCTGCTGGTAGCTGTTCGACTGTGCCGCCACCGAGCCCACCATTCCGCACGTGCCCAAGAACAGCATCCCAAATATCCCGGCTTTCGTTTTGCGCATAGCGTGTCTCACTCCTCGTGTGCCTGAACTTTCGGTCCGGGGCGAGGCGGGAGCGTCACGCCAGTGAGAGACTCCCGCTGGTTGGCGCTCGCCCCGTTGTTCTGGTAAGGAGATGCAGGATTGGAGTAAAGCACTAATCAAGTCCGTCACAAGCGTGTATAAGGGCGGAACTTATAGTAGACAGGCGACTTCCCCCGGGTTCTCGCATCTAACCCACCAACGGCTCCGCTCTTTTCAGAGCAACTCGCAGCATGCGGTGGGGCAGCGCGAAGAAGGGATCTTTGCGCCCATGAACGAGAAGTTTGCAGCCAGTCCAATCTTTCGTTTCGGGTCCTTTGAGGTCGATCTCACTTCCCACGAAATTCGCAGGCACGGCGTCCGCATTTCGCTGGAGGGCAAGCCTTTCGAAATTCTGGTTACCCTTCTGGAGAATCCCGGGCAGGTTGTTTCTCGCAAGATGCTTCGGCAGAGACTCTGGCCAGATAGCTATGTACGCTACGAGCAGAGCCTCAACACCGCGATGAATAAACTGCGCGGTACGCTCGGCGATTCATCGGAAAGCCCGCGCTATGTGGAGACGCTCCCCCGTGTCGGGTACCGCTTTATCGCTCCGGTCGAAAAAATGCAGAAACCGCGCGAGACCGGCCGCAGGATCATGCTGGCTGTTTTGCCCCTCGAAAATCTCAGCGGCGATCCCGAGCAGGCCTATTTTGTGGATGGCTTGTTTGAGGAACTCCTCTCTGCACTCGGCCAGCTCAACCCTAAGCGTCTTGGCGTCATCGCGAGGACGTCCGCGATGATCTACAGAAACACCAGCAAGACGGTCAGTGAGATCGCTGCCGACTTGCGAGTCGACTATGTGCTCGAGGGCAGCGTTCGCCTCGACAGAAGGAAAAAGTGCGCCCGCGTTACCGTGCAATTGATTCAGTGCAGTGACCAGACACACGTTTGGGTGGATAGCTACGATCAAGACTTCCAGGAAATCCTTAGCGTCCAGCGGAATGTTTCGGAGCGAATCGCAAAGTCACTGGCTCTGGAACTCCTGCATGCACCGTCCTCAAAGCTCACGGCGGCTACCCCGGAGGCTCACGAAGCCTATCTGCAGGGCCGCTATTTCTGCGGGCAGCGGAGCGAAGAAACGTTGAAGCGTGCGCTGGGATTCTTTGAGCGCGCATTGATGCTGGATCCGAATTGCGCCAAAGCCTGCGCCGGAATTGCGGACTGCTGTACGCTCTTGACCTGGTTCGGGGCTCTGTGGCCCCGGGAAGCCGGCAGCCGAGCTGGGGCAGCGGCTTCCCGCGCGCTGGAAATTGATCCGGCTCTCGGCGAAGCCTACGCTTCGATGGGACTTGTCCGCTTCTGGCACACCTGGGATTGGAAGGGAGCCGAAGAGATGTTCCTTCGCGCTATCGAACTGAATCCGAGTTACGCCATGGCGCGTCAGTGGTACGCCTCGTTCCTCAATGCTATGGGCCGTCACGAAGAAGCCCTTGGAGAGTTGTTGCGCGCCCGTGAAATCGATCCCCACGCCCTGATTATTCAGATGAACATGGCTGATGCTCCTTTTTTCGCACGCGATTATGCGCGGGCTGTCGAATATCTCGAAGTCCTGCTTCGCCATGTGCCGCAATTTTTCCCCGCACTTTTCAATCTGGGCCGGTCTTATGTGCAGATGGGTAAGTGCGAGGAAGCCATCGCCGCGTTTGAAAAGGCCATCGCATTCTCGGGAAACCGTGAAGGCAAACCGGCCTTGGCGCATGCCTTTGCGGTTGCCGGCAGAGAGGCGGAGTCGCGCCAGCTCCTGGCGGAGATTATCAATGACCATTCCGGCCGTTACATTGCGTCGCCGATGATTGCGCGGGTCTACCTTGGCCTCGGGGACCCGGAAGCTGCCATGGTCTGGCTGGAGAAGGGCTTCGAGGAGCGTTCCAACTGGATGAGTTTTTTGAAGGTAGACCCGGTATGGGATTCGTTGCGGGGGAACCCACGCTTTAGAGCCCTTCTCGAGAAGAAAGTTGGGCTTATCCCCGAGTTCGCCCGCTCCGCAAGAGCAGCCGGTTAGCGGTCAAGGACGCCTTTTCGAACTTCTGACGTGCTTTTTACAAATGCGGCAAAGCCATTTCGCTGGTGCCGCGTCTAATCTAATGTCGGCTGGGGCACGGGCACTATGCGTGAGTTCCGAGTGAAATCGCAACGGTCGAATTCGCCCCGGATCCAATGGTTTGCCCTCAACTTTCCACACCGGAGCCGCACATGAAAAAAACGCTTGCCCTGCTTTCCTTACTTTTTCCCCTGCTTCTGGTTTCTGGCCCGGCAGTGGCCCGCAATCGTCCCGCGGCGCTCTCCTCCTCCGCCGGGGAGGATAAAACCCCGCCGAGTTACGACATGAAGGCACAATCCCTGCTGGACCTCCAGGGCATGCACAAAAAGATGGTTTCACTCGCTGAAGCGATCCCCGCGGACAAATACACCTGGCGCCCCGAACCCGGCGTGCGTTCCTTCAGTGAACTGTTCCTCCACGTTACCGCAGCCAACCACAACATTCCGGCGTTGATGACGGGAATTACCGGTGATCCGGCATTCAAGGCTAAAGAATTCGAAACCTCCACGACGGATAAGGCAAAGATTATCGAGGAATTGGACAAATCCTTCTCCTACGCCGAAGCGGCCATCGAAGGCATGACCAATGCGGATTTTGCCCGGCCGGAAAAAAAACTCGGCCCCGACGCAAACTCCGGCGACATTATCTACCTCCTGGTGACCCACGATCATGAGCATCTTGGCCAGTCGATCGCCTATGCCCGCATGAATGGCGTCACGCCGCCTTGGACCGCGGCCGCCCAAAAGAAGGCTATGGATTCGGATGGCGGGGGTTCCAAGAAAAACTAGCCCGGAAGCACGGCGCCCAAGCCTCCCTGGCCGCTCTGCCCGCGCATTTATGGGACATGGGAATTGTGTAATCCATTGCGTTTTCGCACATTTCCAACAGATTCCACAGGGATGTGGAAAGTCGCGAAAAATCTTTTTCCCGGGGCTTGACATATTTCAATGTTGTTGTAAGATTACAAATGGTTCGGCACTTCCTCAAAAGCGCCGAACCGTGCAGGGGATTCACAGTCGGGTCTGAAGTACTCCAAGGAACAGATCCTATAGTGAGGCGCCTTACGAGCACTGGGTAATAATTTGTCGAGCTTCGCGTGGAACCGCTAACAACTGGCGGTTGTGCCCGGCGCTCGACGCCGGGTTTTGTATTTTATGGGCACTTTTTGGTGGTAGTTGTTGCTGGAAATGCCCAGGTCCTTCGCAAGAAGGACGCCTCGATGCGAATCGGGGCCCCTGATGGACTCAGGGCACAACGCTCTTTGACAACAGTAAGGCTGGCAAATTCACACCGATAACTCGGAAGCGATTACGGTCGCCCCGGGGATTGAGGGTGTGGATTACATACAAGTTCTGCTCGAGTATGTTGAGCAGTGCTGTGGATTACAAGGCGAGCTCAGTCAAGCACCTGCGGATAGTAGCGTCGATAGCCTAGGTACCGGAGCAATCTGGGAACGGGAATAATGGAACTGCTGAAACAGGGCGAACGAGCTGAGGAAAGCCGGAGTTTAGCCACTCCGGTGAGCACCGAACGGTGAAAGCAATTCGGTGCACCTTAGAAGACGACGTATTGAGTGAGTTTTATGATTAAGCTACTAAGGGCGTACGGTGGATGCCTTGGCGCTAGAAGGCGATGAAGGACGTGGCAAGCTGCGAAAAGCCTCGGGGAGCCGCAAGCAGGCTTTGATCCGGGGATGTCCGAATGGGGAAACCCGGCGGGATGAACTCCCGCTACAGCCGGCTGAATACATAGGCCGGTATGAGCTAACGCAGGGAAGTGAACCATCTCAGTACCTGCAGGAAAATAAATCACAGAGATTCCGAAAGTAGCGGCGAGCGAAATCGGAACAGCCCAAACCCATGTGTTTACACATGGGGGTTGTAGGACCGCATCAGTAGAGTTATCAATCTGGATGCTACGCGAACCCGAAGGAAAGCGGGACCAAAGAGTGTGACAGTCACGTAGCGGAAAGCAGACCAGACTCGAAGCGGTATCCTGAGTACCACGAGACACGTGTAATCTCGTGGGAAACTGGGGAGACCACTCTCCAAGGCTAAATACTCTCTAGCGACCGATAGTGAACCAGTACCGTGAGGGAAAGGCGAAAAGCACCCCTGCGAGGGGAGTGAAATAGAACCTGAAACCGTATGCTTACAAGCAGTCGGAGGGCTATGTTTGGACTTCGGTCCATTCCAGCCTGACGGCGTGCCTCTTGCTTAATGAGCCGGCTAGTTAATGTCACGTGCAAGGTTAAGCGCAAGCGAGCCGTAGCGAAAGCGAGTCCGAATAGGGCGACAAGTACGTGGTATTAGACGCGAAGCGGGATGATCTACCCTTGGCCAGGTTGAAGGTCGCTTAACCGCGACTGGAGGACCGAACCGGTGTGAGTTGAAAATCGCTCGGATGAGCTGAGGGTAGGGGTGAAAGGCTAATCAAATTCCGTGATAGCTCGTTCTCCCCGAAATGTCTTTAGGGACAGCCTTGCATGAATT